>Ga0070741_10000572_pt1 | contig 128896 bp, 116 predicted proteins | sample Coa_R1_4_FD_66440 | JGI IMG/M metagenome (GOLD analysis project Ga0070741, IMG submission 66440) | Surface soil microbial communities from Centralia Pennsylvania, which are recovering from an underground coalmine fire - Coalmine... | ecosystem: Environmental > Terrestrial > Soil >... | reverse complement strand
GACCCCGCGTCGACGCCACGTCCATGAGGCTGGCCAGCGTGACGGCCCCGAGCGCCGCGAAAAGCCGGAAGGAGCCCTCATCGTAGCGTGAGGGGTCGGTGTAGTGGATCTCGGCGCCAGCGTACCAGAGGGCGGCCCCCGTCGCGAGCAACCCGAGGCTGACAACGCGAGTCGCCCTCATCCGGGGGCCCGGCCCAGGGTCTCCAGCAATGGACCTCGCCGCCAAATGCCCCAAGCCCGGATTCCGGGCGCTGCCCACAGCTCCGTCACGGCGCTCGGTAGGTCGTGGCCGTTCCTGCGTCGGTGTCCGTCACGACGATCCCCTGCGCGCTCACGGCGATGCCGACGGGCTTCTTGAACCCGGTGTCGACTCCCCACTGCTGCGGCTCCCGACCGTTCGGCGCCATCCGCAGCAGCGTTCGCGCTTCGGGCGCCGTGGCCACCCAGCCCCCGCGCGGCAGCACGGCAACGTGCGGACCGACGACGGTATAGGCCTCGGGCATGGGCCAGCTCGAGACTCGACCGCCATCCGACCGAACGATGGTGATCTGCTTCGCGCCGGTCTCCGCGACCAACAAGCTCCCATCCGGCAGAAAGGCCACGTCGGTTGGCTCTCGAAGGCCTCCGATCACCTGGGCACCGGAGCCCGTCGATGGAATGATGACGATCCGATTGTTGCCGGTGTCCGCCACCGCGACGCGACCGTCGAGCGCGACCGCGATGCCACGCGGCCCGTAGAAGCCCTGATCCGGCGCGAAGCGGTCGCCGAGTTTCCCGGTGTCCATGTCGATCCGCCAGATGGCCCCGGCACCGGCGTCGAGCGCCAGGACCGTTCGGTCGCGCAGGACCGCGACCGCCGACGGCTCCTTCAACTGACCCTGCGCCAGGGCGCGCGGCGCCCCGCCGTCGGGCGGGATCTCGATGATGGCACGGCGCCCGGCGTCGGCGATGTACGTCGTACCGTCCGGGGTGACGGTCACGCCCCGCGGCTGAGAGAGGGCAGTGGACCCTGCCAGAACCGTGCCGCTCGTGGGCGCCTGGGGGGCTTCCCCGCGCGCGATCGGCTGCGATGACAGGAGGGCGGCGGCCTGCGCGACATCCGCGTCAGATGGCTGCGCCTCGGCGATGACCGCCGGCGGCCACGGGCGGAGGGCCTGGCTTGGCACGGTCTCCGGAGCGCCGCCCGGCCGCGTCCAGGACATCTGGATGTGGGTGAATCCCGTCGCGTCCAGCCAGCCAACGCGGATGTCGTGCCAGCCCGCGCTCAACTGGATCGTCCCCTCGACCATGGCGTTGGGTGCGGTATTCGTCAGGACCTGCTGGCCGTCGATCCAGAGGGTGCTGGAGTCAATGCTGTTGGTACCGAACCGGTACGTCCCATCCTGCGGCGCGAGGATCGATCCGGTCCACTCGACGTTGTACGGGCGGGGCAGCGGGATCGCGTTCACGCGAATATCGACCGAGGGATCGATCTCCTCAATCGCTGGCTGGCTCGTGGGCTCGCGGCCGTTGTACAGCTTGGCCAGGAGCCCGGTCACCCGGACTGGCGGCGCGTGCAGCACGTCGATGGGGACGTCCCCGAGCTCCTGCTGCGGAGGCGCCCAGAGGAGGCGGAGTGGCGCCAAACCGGCGTCGGAGAGGTCGACCCGGAGCGCGTGGGGCCCCTTCGCCAGCGCAATTGCCGCCTCCTGGCCGCCCCTGACGACGCGAGCGCCGTCGATCGTCACGGTCGCATCGCCCGGGCCCTCCAATCGGAAGCGATAACTCCCGAACGTCGTCGCGCTCAGGGTGGTTTCGAAGGACGCCGGAAACGGCGCCGGCATCGGCGTCGAGGCTGGCCAGGGAAAATCGAGGCGCGCTTCACGCCGGTCCATCCTCCGGTCGCCGACCCCATAGTGCGCGAGAACCCCCTCCGTCGCCTGGATGTCCTCGGGCCCGAGCTGAAATTCGTACATCCCGATGTGGTCGCCGCTGGGGGTCGTGACGGTGTCTTCCTGGGCTGTCGGGTAGAGCTGAGCGATTCGGTCGGCGAGAGACGGTTCACGGTCAGAAAGAAAGATGGCCGCGGCTCCCGCCCCCGTGACCGGCAGATCGGTCCGCTCGAAGGGGACGAGGTCGCGCTTTGGGTTCAGCAGGAACTGGACGCTGGGATCGCCGGCGAAGAAGGGGTCGACGAGCACTTTCCAGTCGGTCGGCACCCGATTGATCCGGCGAGCCGCCTCGGCCTGCGGCGTGAGAAACTCGCCCCAGGTGCGGTTGTCTCGCTGCTGCACGGTGAAGTAGCGGCTGATCTCCGTCGCGCTGGTGCCGCTGACCAGCGCGATGGCAAGGATGCCGGAAACGACCCCGGCGAGGCGCAGGCGCAAGCCCCCGCCCACGCGCGCGCCCGGGATCGCGCCGACGGGCACCGTGCGCAGGGCGCCGCCGAGAAGGGCCTGCAGCGTCCCCCACAGGGCGCCCATGCCGATTCCCGCGAATAGGGCGACGCCGGTTACCTCGTCGATCGTTCGAAGCCCCTGCGGCGCCTCCCACGTCACGGAGAATACGCCTCCTGCCAGCATGAGCACGAACCACGCCAGCGGAAGCACATAGGTCCATCGAGCGATCTGCGACAGCGCGAGGATCAGCCCCAGGACGGCCATGGCACCGATCACGGGGCTCAACATCGGCCGCCCGGTCCAGTTGTGGCGCCCGTTGGGGTCGCCGCGAACGTCGAACATCAGGAGGTGCGCCCGCACGTTGTTGACGAGAGGCTGCCAGCTATTCGCCTGGCGGATCTCCGTCATGACGGTGACCTGGCCCATGCGCTGGTTGAACTCGTCCGGATGCTGCACGCCGTACTCGAGAATCGGGCTCGCCCCGAGGACGATGCCGACGAGGAAGAGCGCGATGCCTCGCCAGTAATCGCGGAAGAACGCCAGGCGCATGAAGAGGATCCGGTGCGCTGCGACCACCGCGAGGACCGCAATCGCGACGCGCGTCGTGTAGTAGAAATTGAAGCCGACGCCGAGGGAGAGTCCCGCAGCGGCGAACGCGAACGTGTTCCTCCGCTTCAACCCGGCGACGAAGAGCGCGGCGGCAAAGGTGTCGAGAAACACCGAGCTCATCGCGTTGAATGCGATCCGGCTGAAATTGAGCTGCCAGACCAGCCCGACGCTCAGCCCCGCGGCCGCGATGGCGACGCGTCGATCGAAGAGGCCCCGGGCCAGGAGATAGACGGCCCCCACCGCGAGCGTCCCGCTGATGGCGGCGGGCAAGCGAATGGCCATGGGGTCGTGGGGCCAGAGGGCAAGGAAGGGAATGGTCAGGAACCAGTATGCGGCGGCCTCCGGCGCGATTCCGGGCAGCCAGATCGGCCGATATGTGGGGTCCTGCATCACACGCATGGCGATCGAGATGGCATGGAACGATTCGTCGAACCACACACCGCGCGGCACGTCGCTCAGCGACCACGTCCGCGCGACGAAGGCGGACAGCAGGGCGATTCCGATAGCGATCGAGTCCGAGCGTTGCCAGCTTCCGACCAGTCCCTCGACGGTCGCTCGAGTCAGGAGCCAGACGCCCACAAGGAAGAGCACGCACGCCGCGACGTACAGGACCCACGCGATTCCGCCGTGGCGCTCGGTCCAGAAGAGCCCGATCGAGGCAGCCGCGCCGACCGCCGCCGCGACGAGGAGTTGCACGCCCGTGACCGCCGAACGCCGCGGGCCGGGGGCAAAGATCGCGGGGGCGCGTCGCGCGAGCCACATGCCGACGCGGTTGGCGCCGGGCGGCCCTGCGCCTCCGCTGCTTGGCAGGGACTGGGGCCAGCGTGCTCCGATCCATAGCGCCAGCGCCGCGGCCGTCGAGGTAGCGAGCAGCGCCCAGAACGGCCGAAGATTGTCCTGATTCAGCCAGAGCTGGTGCTGGAAGAGGATCGCGGCGGTGGAGAGCCCGGCGGCGGCGATCCAGGAGACGGCGAGCCGCCGAGAGAGCGGATACGGCGGGGCGACCGCGCCCTCCGCGACGGCCTCCGGCTCGCGGGACGGCGGGGCCGTCGCCCATCCGGGAGCTTCCTCGTCGGCGGTCACGGGCGGAGCCGCGATCGGGGGCGTGGGCCGCAGGGGGGGTGGGTGCGCCTCCGTCTCCTCGGGCCCCGCGATTCGCGCGGCCATTGAAGCGAACAGCCCTGTTGGGGGCCGAAGGGCGGCGAAGCCGAGAAGGCGGACACGCCGGACGAGGAGGACGCAGGCGGCGGTGAGGAGCGTGAAGACCAGCAGATCGATCATGAGAATGGGCTAACGACGGAGCGGCGCATAGGCACGGTACGTCGTGTGAATTCCTCCGCGGGCGGCGGAATCATACCACAGCCAAATCCGCGCCCCTTGCGGGACGCGCGGCGCCCGGATAGGATGTTGCAGCAAATGGTTCCGGACCTGAAATGTTAGAGCCGAACCTGACAAGCGACGTCGCCCGGGTCCTGGATTGTCTACCGTCCCTTCGGCGGGCGGTGGGCACCGACGTGCCCGTCAACGCGGAGGGCGACACGATCTCGTCGACGCAATTCTATGCCGTTCGCGCGCTCGAGCACCGAGACCGAACGGCCGGCGAGTTGGCACGAGCGATCTCGGTGCGACTCCCGACCCTCACCCAGATCGTTGACGTGCTGGTCGAGCGCGGGTGGATCGAGCGTAGGGATGACCCGACTGACCGCCGAAAGGTGTGGCTGGCACTCACCGAAAGCGGACGCGCGGCCGCCCGCTTCGCCGGCGTGGCCGCCGAAGATCGGCTGCGCGACCTGATGGACCACATGACGGCGCCCGAGCGACGGGCGCTCGTTCGCGGGCTCGAGGCGCTGCGCGGGGCAATTCAGCTTCAGCGGCGGCAGGCGCCCGGGCGAAGCGAGTCGACGAGGCCTAACGGCCGAGGTCACTAGTGGCGGCCGACGAGGTCAGCGTCGGCGCCGATACCTCGAAGGACGGGCGTCGCCCTCGCATGAGGGGGATGCGCGCTCTCGCCTCGTCCCATCGACCAACGCTGACGTCCATTCTGCGCCTCCGCACGTTCGAAGCCTTGCAGTTCCGGGATTTCCGCTTGCTATGGCTGGGGCAGGCCGCCGCCAGCTCTGGCCAGTGGATGGACCAGGTCACGAGAGGCTGGCTCATGTACGAGCTGACGAATTCGCCGCTCCAGTTGGGTCTCGTCAGCGCCAGCCGCGCCATCCCCCTCATCCTGTTCAGCGTCGTCGCGGGGGCCGTGGCCGACCGTCACGGCCGAAAGGCGCAGCTCGTCATCGCCCAGATCACGAACGCCGTCCTGAACTTCGTCCTGGCGGCTCTCGTGGTCACCCACCACGTCCGCCCGTGGCACGTGTATGCGACTGCGCTGCTGGCGGGCGTGGTGATGTCCTTCCAGCAGCCCGCGCGCCAGGCGATGATCTCCGACCTCGTCGACGAGGCGCACCTGGCCAACGCGGTCGGGCTGAACTCGATGGTCTTCAACGCGAGCCGGAGCGTGGCGCCAGCCCTGGCGGGCGTACTCATCGCGGCCTTCGACGTGGGCGGGTCCTACATCTTGCAGGGCGTCATCTTTGTTGTGGCCACTGTCTGGACGGTCCAGATGAACGTGCCCGATCCGCGCGAGCAGACCGGCCACGCGAGGGGCAGGGGTGACGGCTCGATTCTCGGCAGCACCATCGAGGGGGGACGATACATTTGGGCGAACCGCGCCGTCCGGAGCGTGATCCTCATCGTGCTGGTCCCGTCGTTTTTGGGCCAGCCCTACACCAGCTTGATGCCGGTCTTCGCTCGGGACATCCTGCACGTCGGGGCGACCGGGCAGGGCTTGCTCTTGACGTTTGTCGGGCTGGGAGCCCTGGTGGGCGCCTTCGCGGTAGCGACGGTTGGCAATACCGGCCGCCAGGGCCTACTGATGCTCCTTGGTGCAGCCATCTTCGGCCTCGCGCTGGTCGGCTTCTCGGCGTCGCCGTGGTTCGTGGTCTCCCTCGGGCTGATGGCGCTGAGCGGGCTCTGCAACGTCACCTATGGCACCCAGGCGAACACCCTGTTGCAGGTCCACACGCCGTCGGCGATTCGCGGGCGCGTCATGGGCGTGTATTTTCTCAGCCGCGGTCTGGTTCCCCTGGGGAGCCTGGTGGCGGGGGCGATGGCGTCGGCGCTGGGCGCCCCCCACACCGTCGCCCTGATGGGCGGCGCCTGCGCGCTGCTCGCCCTCTGGATGCTCGTGTCCGCTCCCGACCTGCGTCGCATGCGATGACCGACGACCGCCTGCGGCTCTTCATCGCCATCGAGCTGCCGACAGCATGGCGCGAAGCGCTGGTCCGGGAGGAACAGGCGCTCGAGGCGGCGGTCCCCGGGTTCGCTCGCTGGGTCAAGCCGGAGCTCATGCACCTGACGCTCCTGTTCCTCGGGGCACAGCCGCAGGCGGTCCTGGATCGCGTACATCGGAGCATGGAGGCGGTTTGCACGGGACGGCCGGCTTTTAGCCTGGAGCCTGGCGAGCTCGGCTCCTTCGGCTCCCCTCGCTCACTCCGGGTGATCTGGGCAGGCGTCCGAGATCTCCCCCCGGGATCGCTGGGGCTACTCCAGCGCGGCCTCGTGGACGCCTTGGCCGAGGCCGGGGTGAGGTGGGAGCCGTCCGACTTCCACCCGCACCTGACCCTCGGTCGGGCCAATCGGCGGGAGCCCGCCGCCCGCTCGGAGGCGATGCACCGCGCACTGAAAGGTCGTGCCACGGCATCCTCCGCGCTGGCCGCCCTCCAGCCGTTCCGCTGCGAGAGCATCGACCTCATCCGGAGCGATCTGCGACGCGAGGGTCCGAGCTATACGTGCATCCACCGATCTCAGCTCGGCGCCCGGTCCCAGCTCGGCACGCAGGATGAACCAGCGAGTTGACGAACGCCAACAGGCTCGCGGATAATTTGCGAAACTCAAGAGCAACGACTGAGAAGAGAACGAGTACGCGGCGCTGGCCGCCCAGCGAGCCGGGTTGGTGGGAGCCGGCCGAAGCGGCGCCGTCCTGGCGACCAGGACCCCGGTAGACACCGGTGCGCGGAATGGATCTCGGAGTCGCAGCCCGAAGTCGATGGCGGCCCGACGCCGCGGCGATGCGTAGGCGCTGACGGAACCGCAACCGTTACCTGTGCGGTGGCATGCAGGGCTGGCGGCGTTGGAGCCGCATCCAGTCCCCTGCCGGTGAGGGTCGCGCACGGCGCGGCTGAATAAGGGTGGCACCACGAGGGTTCCCTCGTCCCTGAATCGGGACGAGGGCTTTTTGTTTTCGGCACGGCGCTGATTTATTTGGGAGATCGAGCGATGGCGACGGGGCGATTGTTGACGGGCGATCGACCGACAGGCCCGTTGCATCTGGGTCATTACGTCGGCACGCTGGAGAACCGGGTGCGGCTCCAGGACCAGTTCGAGTGTTTCTTCATCATCGCCGACCTGCACGTTCTCACGACCGCCTACGACGATCCATCGCCCATTCGGCGCAATATTCGCGAGCTGGTGCTGGACTACCTCAGCGTCGGAATTGATCCGACGCGAAGCACCATCTATCTCCAGTCGCTGGTCCCCGAAGTCGCGGAGATCGCCCTCCTCTTCGGCATGTTGGTCTCGGTGCCTCGCCTCCAACGGATGCCCACCCTGAAAGACATGGTTCGCGACCTGAAGCTGGAGACCGCGTCGCTTGGCTTGCTCTCCTATCCGGTCCTGCAATCGGCCGACATCCTGATGGTGCGGGGAGAGATCGTTCCGGTGGGCAAGGACCAGGTCTCTCACGTGGAGCTGACCCGCGAGATCGCCCGTCGGTTCAACTCCCTGTACGGCAACGTTTTCCCCGAGCCGCAGGCCCTGGTGGGTCGCGTGGGCACGCTGCCGGGCACCGACGGGCGAGGGAAGATGAGTAAGTCCCTCAACAACGCCATCTACCTGTCAGACGACGAGGAGACGGTGACTCGTCGCGTGATGGGGATGTACACGGACCCGACCCGCATCCATGCGACGGACCCGGGCCACGTGCGCGGGAATCCCGTCTTCGCCTACCACGACGCGTTCAATCCCGACCGCGCGGAGGTCGCCAGCCTGAAGCGGCGCTACCGCGCGGGGACGGTCGGGGATGTGGAGGTGAAGCGACGGCTCGCCCACGCCTTGAACGAGTTCCTGGAGCCCATCAGGGCCCGTCGGCGCGAGTTCGCGAGCGATCCGGACCTCGTGGACCACATTATCGTGACCGGTAGCGAGCGCGCCCGCGCCGAGGCGGCGGCGACTGTGCGCGCCATGAAGCGTGCGATGCACCTCGACTACTTCGCGATGGCGGCGGCGCGATGACCTCCCGCCCTTCGACCGAATTTGCGTCTCTCGCGACGATCCACACGCCGTCCCTCGACGCCGCGCTGTCTCTTCGTCATCGCGGCTCCCTGCTCCCCGTCTATCGGGAATGCATCGCCGATACGGAGACGCCGGTATCGGCGTACGTCAAGCTGCGAGGACGCTCACCCAGTTTCCTGCTCGAGAGCGTTGAGGGCGGCGAGCGGCAGGGGCGCTACTCGATCATCGCGACACACCCGCGCGAATCCTTGCGATTCCTCGACGGCGAGGTCGAGATCGTCGGAGACGGCCAGACAAGGCGCGAGCCGTGCCCTGACCCGCTTGCCATCGTGGACGAGCGTCTCAAGGAGCGCGTGGCGGTCGCCGTCGACGGGCTGCCGCGCTTTCATGGCGGCGCGCTCGGCTACCTCGGATTCGATCTGATTCGCGCCTACGAGGAGGTCGGGCCATCCCGTCCCGCGCCATACGATCTGCCCCTGGGACAGCTCGCCATCTGCGACACGCTCGTCGTCTTCGATCACGTAAAGCACACGATCAAGGTCGTGTCCCACGTTCCCCTGCAGGGCGACGTTCGGGCCGAATACGCGGCCGCTGTCGAACGGATCGACGCCGTGGTGGCGCGGCTGAGAACGGCGGAGCCACTCGCGAGCGGCGACGCGGTGCTCGCGGACGTGCCATCCCGACCCCTGCGCGCCCCCGTCGCGGACAGCAACATGCCACGGAGCGCGTTCGAAGAACACGTTTCCACCGCGAAGGACTACATCGCGGCGGGCGACATCTTTCAGGTGGTCCTGGCGCAGCGCTTCGCGGTCAGGACGCGGGCGTCGGCGTTGGCCATCTACCGCGCGCTCAGAATGGTCAATCCTTCACCCTACATGTACCTCCTCGATTTCGGGGATTATCAGCTCGTGGGATCGTCGCCGGAGCTCCTCGTTCTCGTCGACGGCGACCAGGTATCGACCCACCCGATCGCCGGATCGCGGCCGCGCGGCGCGACCCGGGAAGAAGACGACGCCCTCGAGCGCGAGCTGCTGGCCAATGAAAAGGAGCGCGCCGAACACGTTATGCTGGTCGATCTCGGTCGGAATGACATCGGACGCGTGTGCGTGCCCGGTACGGTGCACGTGGACAATCTGATGTCCGTGGAGCGGTACTCGCACGTGATGCACATCGTGTCGAACGTAGTCGGGCGGCTACGCAAAGACCTCCGACCGATCGACGCCTTACGCGCGTGCTTTCCCGCCGGGACACTGTCCGGCGCGCCGAAGATCCGCGCGATGCAGATCATTTCCGAGTTGGAGCCCGAGGGGCGCGGGGCGTATGGAGGGGCTATCGGGTTCTTCGGGTACAACGGCAACCTGGAAACGGCCATTACGATTCGGACCGCCATCGTCCGCGACGGCGTGGCCCACGTCCAGGCGGGAGCGGGCATCGTCGCGGACTCCGATCCCGCGGCCGAATACGACGAGTGCGTCTCCAAGGCCCAGGCGCTCTTGACCAGCGTACAGCTCGCCGAGGGCCTCACCGCGCGGCCCGAGGGCGGCCGGGCGGAGCCGCTCGCGCCCGCCGCCGAGATGGGGGGCATCGCCTCCGGCGTGCGGGAGATGACCCATGGCTGAACGCGTCGTCGGGCCCGGGCCCGCTTCCTCCCAGAGCACCGAGATCCGCGTGTTTCTCGTCGATAACTACGACTCGTTTACCTACAACCTCTTCCAGTACCTGAGCGAGCTGGGCTCAGCGGTCACGGTGCGGCGAAACGACCGGTTCTCCCTGGACGAGCTGGCCGAGGCACGCCCACAGGCCATCGTGGTCTCGCCCGGACCCGGTCGCCCCTCCGAGGCGGGCTTAACCCCACGCGTCATCGACCGTTTCGCCCCGACCACGCCGATCCTCGGGGTCTGTCTGGGACACCAGGCCATCGGCGAGGTCTTTGGAGGACGGATCGTGCGCGCCCCCGCGCTCTTCCATGGAAAAGTCTCGGCGATCCAGCACGACGGACGGTCGGTGTATCGCGGGCTCCCAAATCCGTTCATCGCAACCCGCTATCATTCGCTGGTCATCGAGCCCGGGACGGTCCCCGCGTGCCTGGAAGTCACCGCCCGCACCGCTGACGGGGTCATCATGGGGGTCCGGCACCGGCAGCTTCCGGTCGAGGGCGTCCAGTTCCATCCGGAATCGGCGCTCACGCCGGAGGGAAAGCAGCTCTTGGCCAATTTTCTGGACATTGCACGGACATTCGGCACGGACGGGATCGAGGAACCGGTGGCGTCGACGGCGTCGCGAGGCTAGGGACAGGGTCGAGGAGGCGAGCGGAATGGGAATTCGCGAAGCGCTGGCAAAGGTCGTCGAGCGAGTCGATCTCAGCGAGCAGGAGGCCTCGGAGGCCATGGCCGACATCGTCGGCGGCTCCGCGACCCCTGCCCAGATCGGCGCCTTCGCCGTGGCCCTGCGCATGAAGGGCGAGACGATCGAAGAGATGACGGGTCTCGGGCGCGTCATGCGCGACGCGGCCCTCCAGGTGGTGACCGACGGGCCGGTGCTCGACACCGCCGGTACGGGTGGTGACGGGAAGGGAACCATCAACATCTCGACCATCGCGGCCATCGTCGCCGCCGCGGCGGGCGTGCACATCGCCAAGCACCACAATCGAGCGATCAGCAGCCGCGCGGGCAGCGCTGATCTCCTCGAGGCGCTCGGGGTCGTCTGCGATCTTCCGCCGGAGCAGGCGGCCCAATGCCTGCGCGAGACCGGCGTCTGCTTCCTCTTCGCGCCCGCTTACCATCCGGCCATGGCCACGGCCGCGGGACCGCGGCGGGAGATCGGGGTCCGGACCGTCTTCAACGTCCTCGGGCCCCTGACGAATCCGGCGCGGGCCCAGCACCAGCTTCTCGGCGTGCCGGTGGCCGAGCTGGCGCCGAAGATGGCCGAAGTGCTGCGCCGGCTTGGAAGCGTGCACTCCCTCGTCGTGCGCGGGGACGACGGGATGGACGAGATCTCCCTCTCCGGGCCAACGGCCGTGTTCGAGGTGGAGCACGGAGCCGTCCGGCACTGGACCCTCAACCCCGCCGACTATGGGTACGCCCGCGCGCCTCGGCACGCGATCCTGGGCGGGGACGCGAAGGAGAACGCCGTCATCGCGCGCACGATCCTGGCGGGTAAGCCGAGCGCATACCGCAACGTCATCGAGCTGAACGCCGCCGCAGCCATGCTGGCCGCGGATCGCGTGAAATCCATCGAAGAAGGACTCGACGTCGCGCGAGGCGTCATCGATGACGGCTCGGCACAGCGGAAGCTGGAGCACGTGGCCGAGGTATCGCAGCGCCTAAAGCCAGCGCCGGCGAGCTGAGGAACCGGCACACGATGACAATTCTCGACGAGATCCGAGCCCATAAGGAGCGCGAGGTCGCCGAGCGGGAGGGGCGCCGCTCGCTGGACGACGTCCTCCGGGAGTGCGATTCGGCGCCGCCGCCGCGCAGCCTTTCGTCGGCGCTCCGACGCCCCGGCACGCAGGTCATCGCCGAGGTCAAGCGTCGATCCCCCGCCAAGGGCGATCTCGCGCCCCACGCCGACGCGTCGATCGTCGCCCAGCGGTACGTGAACGGCGGCGCGGCGGCCGTCTCGGTGCTGACCGACGAGCGATTCTTCTCCGGCTCCGATGCCGACTTGCGGGCGGTGCGCGCGCGGATCGATGCGCCGATCCTCCGCAAGGATTTCGTCATCACCGCGTACCAGGTTTCCGAAGCGCGCGCGCTCGGCGCGGACGCCGTGCTGCTCATCGTGGCGATGCTCTCAGACGAGCAGCTCGCCCGGCTCATGGAGGCAGCCCGCGACCTCGAGATGGACGCCCTCGTCGAGACGCACACCGAGGAGGAAGTGCGCCGAGCCGTTGCCCTCGATGCCGCGATCATCGGCATCAACAATCGCGATCTTGCGACCTTCCGCGTGGATCTCCGGACGACGGAGCGACTCAGACCGCTCATTCCCGACGAGGCGCTCGTGGTGAGCGAGAGCGGCATCACGCGGCGCGCCGACGTCGAGCGCGTGGTCGCCGCGGGAGCGCACGCCGTTCTGGTCGGGGAGGCCCTCGTCACGGCGGCGGACCCCGCGGCAAAGCTCGCCGAGCTCCTGGGCCACGTCTCCGTCACGGCGGCGTTTCCATGACCGCGGTAAAGATCTGCGGGATCACGGACCGCGCGAATGGGCTGATCGCCATCGACGCGGGGGCCGAGTTTCTCGGGTTCGTCTTCTATCCGCCCAGCATCCGGGCCATCTCGGTCCCCAGCGCTGCGCGCCTGATTCGCGACCTGCGGGACGCGCGACCCCGGGGGTGGAAGGCCGTCGGCGTCTTCGTCAACGAGCCCCTCCGCGTGGTCGAGCGGACACGCGAGATCGCCGGGCTGGACGTCGTTCAGCTCAACGGTGAGGAGCCTACCGAGTACATTCGGCGCGTGAACGCGCCCGTCTTCAAGGCCGTTCGGATTCCGCTACACGCCCCGCGAGTGGCCGTCGGAAGCGCGGCGCGGCACGTCGGAGCTGCGTCATCGGAGCCCGAAGATGATCGCGACGACGCAGAGATCGACGTCCCGAGCGCCGCGGCCCTCGGCGCCGAGCGCATCCTGGTGGACGCGAACGTTCCCGGACGCTATGGCGGAACCGGCCAGACGTACGACTGGACGCTCGTCCGCCGCGCCGTCGCGGACGGCTTCCTCGCGGGCGGACTGACGCCGGAGAACGTCCAGCGCGCCATCGAACTGTCCGCTCCGTGGGGCGTGGACGTGAGCTCCGGCGTCGAGTGTGACGGCGTGAAGAGCGGCGAGCTGATCGAGCGGTTCCTCGCCGCGGCGCGAGGCGCGCGGGTATGATCGCGCCCACATCGATGCGCCTTCCGAGCTACTGGCGCCCGAGCCTGGTCGAGAGCATTGAATCGACGGGGCTCGACGGACATTTCGGCGAGTTCGGCGGGGCCTACGTGCCCGAAGTGCTGATCCCCGCCGCGCAGGAGCTCGCGCGCGCCTATCTGGAGGTCCGGGGCGATCCCGAGTTCTGGATGCAGCTCGACCAGCTCGGCCGCGATTTTTCGGGGCGCCCCACGCCGATCTACGAGGCGCCGCGCCTATCAGAATTAGCGGGCAACGAGCTCCGGATCGTCCTGAAGCGGGAGGATCTCAATCACACGGGCGCGCACAAGATCAACAACGCGCTGGGCCAGGCTCTTCTGGCACTGAAAACAGGAAAGCGGCGCATCATCGCGGAAACCGGCGCGGGCCAGCACGGCGTCGCGGCGGCAACGGTCTGTGCCAAGCTCGGGCTCGAATGCATCGTCTACATGGGGTCCGAAGACATCGAGCGCCAGGCGCCAAACGTCTATCGGATGCGACTCCTCGGCGCAGACGTGCGGCCCGTTACGAGTGGGACGCGCACGCTCAAGGACGCGGTGAACGAGGCAATCCGTGACTGGGTGACCAACGTGGAGACCACCCACTACCTACTGGGCTCTGCCGTCGGCCCGCATCCGTACCCCTTGATGGTGCGCGACTTCCAGTCGGTCATCGGTTGGGAGGCGCGGTATCAATGCCTGGAGCGATTCGGCGCATTGCCGAAGGCCGTGGTCGCCTGCGTTGGAGGCGGCAGCAACGCGATCGGGTCGTTCATGCCCTTCGTCGATGATCCCTCCGTCCAGCTGATCGGCGTGGAGGCGGCCGGTCGAGGGCTCGCCACCGGCGCGCACGCGGCGACGCTTTCGGCAGGGTCGCCTGGCATTCTCCACGGAAGCCGGTCGTTTGTCCTGCAGGATGCCGACGGACAAATAATCGGAACTCACAGCGTATCGGCCGGCCTCGACTATCCTGGCGTTGGCCCCGAGCACGCCTACCTCCGGTCATCCGGGCGAGCGCGCTACGTCAGCGCGACCGACGACGAGGCGCTCGCGGCCTTTCAGACGTTGACGCGACTCGAGGGCATCATTCCGGCCCTCGAGTCGGCGCACGCGATCGCGTACGTGGTGAATCACGCGGAGGACTTGGGCCGCGGGTCGCTCATCCTCGTCATCCTCTCGGGCAGAGGCGACAAGGACGTCCAGAGCTACGCCCGGGCCACCCATACCGATGTCGGCGAACCGGATTGAATCGACAGTGACAGGCAATCGCATCGACGACGCGTTCGCGGCGATCCGCGCCGAGGGCCGGGTCGGGCTGTTCCCCTATCTCACGGCCGGATTTCCCGAGCTAGACGCCACGGAGAAGCTCGCGGCGGCCGCAATCGCGGCGGGCGGGGATGGAATTGAGCTGGGCGTACCGTTCTCGGATCCGCTCGCGGACGGGACGACGCTCCAGCGCGCCGGGGAGGTTGCGCTGCGCAATGGCGCATCCCTCCCGTGGACCATCGAGGCGGCTGGCCGCCTGCGCCGGTTGGTATCGGCGCCGCTCATCATCATGACTTACTACAACCCGATTCACCGTTACGGCCTCGGCCGTTTCGCCGCCGATGCCGCGCGGGCGGGGGTCGACGGGCTGATCGTGCCCGATCTACCGTCCGTCGAGTCGGGGCCGCTCATTGCGCGAGCGGAGGCCGAGGGCCTCTACGTCATCCAGATGGTGGCGCCCACGACGACGCCCGAGCGCCTCGCAGAGGTCGGCAGGACTGCCCGCGGGTTCGTCTACTGCGTCTCGCTCCTCGGCACGACCGGCGTGCGCGCGCAGGTTTCGGACCGGCTGCCAGATTTCATGCGGGCGGTACGGGCCGCGGTCCCGGTCCCGCTCCTCATCGGCTTCGGCATCGCGCGACCCGAGCACATCGCGGCGGTCCGGCCGTACGCGGACGCCGTCGTCGTGGCGAGCGCCATCGCGGACCTGCTCGGGAGCGCGGGACGCGATCGCTGGATCGCCGCGGTCCGGGAGTACGTGACGGAGCTCCGCGCAGCATGCGAGCCAACCCCCGCGCCCGCGTCGACCGAGCTGCCAGCCCCCTCGCCGTCGAGCTGCTGAACCGCGTCGACCTGACGCTACGGCGCGAGGATCGCGTGCAGGTCTAGGCCTGCTGGTCTCCCTGGTGGCCGCCCTTGCCACGGACGTACGGCATGGTGATGGCCTCGAACCCGTGACCGTCCGGACTGGTGAAGTAGAAACCGCGCCCGTAGTGATAGTAGTTGATCTGCCCGGTTGTCTTGTTTGCGCCGGGGTGCATGGCGCCGCCGGGATCGCTCCGAATCGTGATGCCCTCCGCGCGGACGCGCTCCAAGAGCTGATCGAATTGCTGATCCCCCACTCGGAAGCAGAAGTGGCGCTCTCCGCCCTGGCCCGAGTGTCGGCCATGGGGCACGAACTCCAGCACCTGGACGTCGTTGAGCCGGACGCTCGTCCCTTCACGGGGCAAGTTCATCACCTTGGCGAACCATGTGGCCGATGCCTCCGCGTCCTTGGAGGGCACGAGCGCGTGATGCATGCGAACGCTCACCTTATCCTCCTGTGCTAGATCATCTGGTAGGGGACTGTCGTGATCTCGAAGATGTGACCATTAGGGTCCTTGAAAAACAGCCCCCGGCCTCCGCCCCGATTGTTGAGCTGCTTGTTGCCGATCTGCTCGAGTTCACTCCCGAAGGGAACTCGTTCGGTTTCAAGGCGCCCGCGGATCCCGTCAAATTCGTCGTCAGACACCAGTAGGGTGAAGGTGCGGCGCTCAAAATCGTCATTCTCCGCGTCCGCGTAGTCGAGGCAGAGCTCGTCATCCAGCTTGACCGGGGCAAACCGAGCGAACATACCGGTGTAGGGCCGGCCCAGAATGTATCCCAGGAAGAGGGCTGAGCTGAGCTTATCCGGGGCGAGCACGATCGTGTGGTCGAGCTTGACTTCCATGGCGTCCATCGCGCCCGCCTGGACCGCGAGGGGTACTTCCGCTGTCGCTGCCATCGCGTTCCTCCCGTAAAGCGACGGTTTTCTTGTCGTCCAAATGTACTCGAAAATCGATCGGGGGTGGCGGCCGACGAGCACGCCGCGGACGTCGTCGGTGACGGCGCGCGACTCGACGGTGGTCAGCGCTGTGGGACACTGCGGGAGTCCCTGGCGAGGTCGATCGCCCCTGCTGGTGGGACTCGGAGCCGAGTCGCGGGTGAAGCGGCAATCGCGCGCACGCTCCGGCACCCGCAGCTCCGCGCCGCGCGGCACCTCGCGCGCCCTGGCGCAACGGACTGTGATGGCTTTGTAGGCCTGCCGGCCGCGTTTCTCGCCTGCGCTTGTGGCAACCTAAGAGTGTGCTCGCCCACCTGCCCCCGGGTGGAGACAGTCGCGTGGGGATAGGCCGCGTTTGACGGTCACTCGCATCGAAGAGGCACGGGCCCGCCATTGGTTGCCGGGGCCGAGCCGCTTCCTCCAACGCATTCGGGACCTGCTCGATCGCGGTCGGCTGGACTTCACGCTCGTGCGCCTGGGGGACCTCGTCCGCTGGCTGCTCGGCCGACGCGGCGAATCCCAGCCGTCACTCGAGGAGCTGTGCGGGGTCCTGGAGAGCGCGGCGCGCCTCGCGCTCCTCAAATCACGGCGCCTGGTTGGCCACTCCGACGAGGCTCTGCTGGAGCAAACGTCGACCTGGACCGGCCCACCTCCCGAGCTGCCCATCAGGCGGAGCTGGCTGGCGTCGCGTCTTGCACTTGGGCCCCTGTCGCACATTGGCCCAGCCCGAGCGCACGCGGAATCCAGCACGCGCATGCTTGCGCCGATCGCCCCGATGCGCCTGCGCGCCGTCTTCCTCGCGCTCGACGGCCGCGAACGCGCGGCGAGCGTTCCCACCATCGCTCCGAAGATCGTGCGGGCCTCCGTCGAGCACACCTCGGCCCGCATACTCGTGGAGCTGGAAGCGCGTGGCGAGGTGATGCTTCACGAGATCGCCGGCGACACGCGCGACGCGCGGGTCGCGGCGTTTCTGGCGTGCCTCACCCTTGCCCGCCAGGGCCGTGTCTCACTGGTGCAGGACGAGCTGTTCGGCCGGATCGTCATCGTCCAGCCGGCCGAGGCGTCGGAAGCGCTGGCTTGAAGCGGCGGCGGTCCGGCCGCCGGCCCCCTTACCGACCCCGACGGGGCCCCGGCCTCGGCGAAGGCTGGTATCCCTCGTCCCTGGGTAGGCTTGGACCGAGCGCCGCGCGCATGGCGAGCTGGTCGGCGCGTTCGTTCTCCGGGTCGCCAGCGTGCCCCTGGACCCACCGAAATGTCACCTGGTGGCGCCGACACTGGGCGAGCAGGCGCTCCCATAGGTCGACGTTTGCGGCGGGCTGTCTCGAGGCCAGTCGCCACCCGGCAGCTTCCCACCGCTCCGCCCAGCCCAGCGTCATCGCCTTCACCACGTATTCCGAATCGCTGTGGAGGACGACGTTACACGGCTCGCGCAGGGCCTCGAGGGCCACAATCGCTGCTCGGAGCTCCATTCGATTGTTCGTGGTCGGGTTGAAGCCGCCGGAAAGCTCCTTTCGATGGCGTTCGAAGAGGAGAATCGCGCCGTAGCCGCCCGGGCCGGGGTTTCCGAGACAGGCCCCGTCCGTGTAGATCACCACCGTCTTTCGGGGGCTTCCGCCCGACGGGCCGACGGAAGCGTCGCGGGTTCCGGCAGGCGGTTCGTCCGAGCGGACCTGGCGAGTCAATGGCCCGCCCGGGCGAGTGCGGTGCGATACCACTCGAACAATCCGGCCGCCGTCCGGTCCCAGCGCCAGCGCTCCGCGGCCGCGCGGAGCCCGGTCGCGACGGCGCGGCGCGTACCGTCGTCGTTCAGCAGTCGGTCGACGCGCGTACGGAAGCCCTGCGTGTCGCCCGGCGCGGCGAGGCAGCGCTCCTCGAAACCGGCGAGGTACGATACGGCTTCGCCTACCGCTTCGGCCACGACGGGTATCCCGAGCGCCATGAGCTGGGGAATTTTCGACGGGCACCGAGCCCGGTTGACCAGGTCGTCGTCCAGAGGGTAAATCGCCACGAGCGGCGATGGGTCCCGGGGGAGCGCCCCGAGCACCGCCGGGTCGTACGCAGCCCATTCGATGCGATTGTCGATGCCATGGCGCGCACAGGCGCTCCGGAGCGCTTCGCGCGATCCGTCGTGGATCTCCTCCCCAACGACGGTGAGGCGCGCAGCGCCGTGCGCCAGGAGTGGAGCGACCAGCCGTGCGGCGCGCTCGGGGTCCGCCTCGGTGAATCGGGTGTACCAGAGAAGGCGCGGCTGCCGGGCCGATTGGGATGCCGCATCGCGCCCCCGAGCCTCGCAGTGTTCGGGGCCGACTTCCTGCCCATTCGGGAGATACCGTACGCGCTCCGGTGAAACGCCCAGCTCGGACACGTACGATTCCAGCCACCGGCTCGCCACCGTAACACCGTCGGCCCGCCGCAGCGTCCACCGTTCCTGGGCTCCTCGGAGAGCGCCCGCCAGGCCCATGCGTTCGCGTCCAGCCCAGCCCCGGAGGCCTTCGAGGTCGTCAGCATCGACGATGACGAGCGGCCTGCGCCGGCGTCCGTCCGATCCCATCATGCGAGCCAGCGGCCACGAGGCGAGCCCGCTGTACCCGATCGGTTTGAAAGCGTGGACCACGTGTGGACGCCAGGTCTGCACGGTCCGAAAGATCTGGGCCGCAACGGCCGCCGGCCCCAGGGGCGGGGTGCTCGCGCGCGTGTGGACGACGTCCACGAGGCCAAGCAGCCAGCGCTGTCGCGCGGACGCCGGGTCATCCCACGGCGGGATGACTACCCGGACTGCGGCCCCTTCGCTCGCAAGAACCCGCGCGATGGGCATGACGCGGGCGGCGGTCGTGCCCTTCGGCCGTAGGCCAAACGGCGCGACGAGCGCCACGCGCAACTGGGCGGCATCGGCTTGACGCGGCGCGGTCACTGCATCGCCCTGTGGCGCACGACCCTGGTTGCGCCCATCGAACCGATCGCTATTCGACCGTGACGGATTTGGCCAGGTTCCGCGGTTTGTCCACGTCGCAGCCGCGCGCGATCGCAGCGTAGTAGGCGAAGAGCTGCATCGGAATGACGTTGACGACGGGAGAGAACAGCTCTGGCGTGGCGGGGACGTGGATCAGCTCGTCGGCGTGGGCCGCAACGCGATCGTCGCCCTCGGACGCGATGGCGATAATGTGGCCTCCCCGGGCGCGCACTTCTTCGATGTTGCTGAGTACCTTCTCCAGCGTCGCGCTCTGGGTGGCCAGGACCATCACGAGCGATCCGGCCTCGACGAGCGCCAACGGCCCGTGCTTCAGCTCGCCCGCCGGGTAGCCCTCGGCCTGAATGTACGAGATCTCCTTGAGCTTCAGGGCTCCTTCTAGCGCGGTCGGATACCCAACGCCTCGGCCGAGAAACAGGAGCTTATCCACCGTTGCGTGCTGCTCGGCGATTCGTGACGCCTCGGCCGCCGTGCTGAGTGCGCGTTCCACGAGCGCGGGCAAGGAGCCGAGCGTCTCGACGTTGGCGCGCATATCCTCTGGGGAGAGGCGCCCCAACCGATGCGCAAGACAGGTGCCGAGCAGCGACAGGGTCACCAACTGCCCGGTGACGCTCTTCGACGCGACGACGGCGACTTCGGGACCCGAGTGCTGATACAGGACGCTCTCGGCGAGGGTAGTGATGGCGCTGCCGACGACATTCGTGATGGCGATACGCTGCGCCCCGCGCTCACCGGCCAGCTCGAACGCGGCCAGCGTGTCCGCCGTCTCGCCGCTCTGGCTGACCCCGATGCAGAGCACGTCCTCGTCGATGGTCGGATCGCGATACCGGAGCTCCGACGCGATCTCGACGTCGATGGGGATGCGCAGCCACGGCTCGAACGCGTAGCGGGCCATCATGCACGCGTGATAGGCGCTGCCGCATCCAGTGAGGATGACGCGTCGGACGCGCGATGCGTCGATGGCGTCCATCTCCGGGAGGCGCACCCGTCCGCCGTCGAGCCGCCCGGCGAGCGTGCGCTCGATGGCCTCCGGCTGCTCGTGCACTTCCTTCAAAAAGAAGTGGGGATAACCGCCCTTCTCCGCCGCTGATCGATCGAGGGTGAGCGACTCGGGCTCGCGCAGCACGACCGTTCCGTGGCGATCGATGACGGTGACGGCGCCCGGTCGCACGGCGACGAGCTCGCCCTCGCGGAGCCTCAGGACGTCGCGGGTGTAATCGAGCACCGCCGGGACGTCCGAGGCGACGAAGTTCCCGTCGGGGCTCAGCCCGACGATGAGGGGCGCGCGATTGCGTGCGCCGACGACGAGGTCCGGCTCGTCGAGCGAGGCGGCCGCTATAGCGTAGAGCCCCCGCACGCGGGCAAGGGCCCGTCTCGTCGCTTCCAACAGCGCGGATTCGTGGCCGTCGCGGGACCCCGCGCTCGCGCGCGCGCCGCCCAGCTCGTCCTCGATGAGGTGGGCTATGACCTCGGTGTCGGTCTCTGACGCAAGCCTGTGGCCGGCGGCCTGAAGCTCGTGGCGCAGCTCCTCATAGTTCTCGACCACGCCATTGTGGACCACACAGACCCGCCCGCTGCAATCCGTGTGCGGGTGCGCGTTCTCGTCCGATGGGCGCCCGTGCGTGGCCCATCGCGTGTGGCCGATGCCAGTAAAGCCTGGTGGCGCCGTGCCATTCAGCATTGATGCCAGGCGCTCCAGCTTTCCGACGGCCTTGCGGATCTCCAGGCGACCGTCTGGCGTGATCACCGCGATGCCGGCGGAATCGTAGCCGCGATACTCCAGGTGGCGGAGCGCTTCCAGGATCAGGCGCGCCGAGTCGTGGGCGCCAGTGTAGCCTACGATGCCGCACATACCGCGTCTCCGTCGCCGACGCCGTCGGCGTTGATCTCGTCTCGAGGGTTCGTTACCTGCATCCTAACCGATGCCGGGGCGCCCAGCGTCGCTTCGAGGAGACCGGACGCGCCGCTCGCCACCACGACCTCGCGATCAATCCGCGCGCCGATGTCCCGAGCGGTCCACCCATCGATGGTGCGCTCGCCGGCGGCGTCGAACATCGAGCGCGAGAGCACGAGCCGATCGAATGGCCGCGCCGCGAGCTGGGCGACTACGTCAGCCCCGGAGAGCAGACCCGCCACCGTCACGGACCCGCCGAACAGCGAGCTGGATATCGGAAAGACGTCGACGCGGAGGCCGCGCACGGGAGCCAAGTCCGCCGCCATCTCCTCGAGGATCGGTGCGAGGAGCGGCCCGGTCGCCCACCCGACGCTCCGTGCCGGGTCAACGGATGCCGGTCGCCTCCGGGCGACGCGGCGCCAGTCGGTCCGGAACGATTGAATCAATCCCACGCCGTTGTGGTATTGCGGATACCCGTCGTAAGAGCGGTGCGCCGGCAGGCGCCTGCCCGCGAGGAGGTACAGCTCATCGCTGGCATACGCGAAGCCCACGCCGAGGGCACGTCGACACCGACGTTGGGCCGATTCCACGATTCGGATCGCGGAGTCGGCGTCGGATGCCTCGACGGCGCGCATGGTCGCAGGCTGGTTATGGGTGGTGAAACCGACAGGCACCACGGCTGCACTCTCGACGGTCGGGTACCGAGCCATCAGGTCGCTGATGGTTCGCTGGAGGTGCTCGCCGTCGTTCTTGTCCGGCATCAAAACGATCTGCGCATGGATCCGAATGTCGTGGGGGGCCAGCTCATCGATCTGCGCCAGTATGTCCGGGGCGTGTGGGTTTCCGAGGATCTCACGGCGGAGGTCGAGATCTGTGGCGTGGACCGATACGCGGAGCGGGCTCAGCCGCTGGAAGATGATGCGCTGCCACTCGTGCTCTGAGAGATTGGTCAGCGTCGTGAAGTTCCCGTAGAGGAACGAATAGCGAAAATCATCGTCTTTGATGTAGAGGCTTCTGCGAAGACCCGGCGGCAACCCTCCAATGAAGCAGAAGGCGCAGCGGTTGTTGCAGGTCTTCATTCGGTCGAAAGCCGCGCTGGCGAACTCGACTCCGAGATCTTCGTCCACGCGCTTGTCCACCGCGATGACGATCCGTTCGCCGTTCCGCTCGACGTCGAGCTCGACGTGCTCGGACGTGGCGTCAAGGCGAACGTCGATGATATCGCGAGGAACGAGCCCGTTGACCGCGAGGACTCGATCGCCCGCCCGCAGGCCAGCAACCGCAGCGGGTCCATCGAGGAGCACGCGGATGACGTCGCCGTGGGGGAGGCGTGCGCGTCTTGGTCCGATGGGCTGGGTGACGTCGGCGCTGGCCACCCTACGATGCATGGACGATGTCTCCACTCGATCCATATACGCCCCGTCGATCCAGCGGGAGCAGGGCCGCGATGCGCTCCATAATGCGTCGCGACAGCGCCTCGGCGTCTCCATCGTCGGCTGTAAGCGCGAAGGGCTCCCCGAACCGAACCTCAATCGGCGGCCGGTGGACCAGGCTTCCGACGCCCGCGACGTGTTCGCTTCCCACGATGGCGACCGGCAGAATAGGACATCGGCCTCGCGTGGCCAGGTAGCTGACGCCGACATGCGCCTCACCGAGTCCGCCGGGCTGACGGGTGCCTTCGGGAAATACGACCACGGCATGACCGCGGTGGAGCAGGTCGAGCGCGGCCCGGATCGCGCGCACATCATGCTGTCCGCGCCGCACGGGGAAGGCGCCCCCGGTCAGGCGCGCCGCAAGCCGCGCGTACCATCGTCGAAACAGCTCAGATTTCGCCATGAAGGTGATGGGCCTGGGGGAGGCCGCCACGAGGATCAGCGGGTCGGCGATGCTGGCGTGGTTCGAGACGATCAGGACGCCGCCGCGGCGCGGCACGCGATCACCCCCGATAACGTGGGGACGCGCCAGCGAAAGCCCGACGCCCTGCGCCGTCCGACGAATGGCGTGGTACAGGGCGCCGCCCGGCGGAACGGGCGACCAGGAACCGGCGTCAAGCACGATCGCGTTCTGCCGCGGCGACGAGATCGACGATGCGATCCGTGACGTCTTCGATGGTGAGACCGTCGGTCTGGATGACCGTCGCGTCCGGTGCGGGTCGGAGGGGAGCGACGGCGCGGGACCGATCCGTTTCATCACGCCGCGCGATCTCTGCCCGCACAGCCTCCGAGGACGCCACGCCGGTGGATTCGAGCGCGCGTCGTCGCGCGCGCTCGTGCTCTGACGCATCGAGAAACACTTTCACCGCAGCGTCGGGAAAGATCACTGTGCCGATGTCACGACCGACGGCCACGATCCGACGTGCTTCTGCCGCCCGCCGCTGGACCGGGATCAGCGCGGCTCGCACCTGCTCATGGGCGGCGACCGTCGACACGTGAGCGTCGACGTCCGGTGAGCGAAGCGCGTTGGTCACGTCGCGCTCGTCGATGAACACCACCGTCGCCGCCTCCGTACCGGCCCCGCGCTCCGCCACGCGCACCTTCAATGAGCGTGCGAGTTCCGCGAGCGCGCGCTCGTCGGACGGGGGAACGCCACCCTCGAGGGCAACCAGCGTGACGGCCCGATACAGGAGCCCGGTATCGAGAAAGGTGGCTCCGAGCCGCCGTGCGACAGCCTGTCCGACGGTGGACTTTCCCGAAGCGGCCGGCCCATCGATGGCGACCACTAGCCGTGCCGTGTCGCCGGGATCGAAACCCGGCGATTCGGCTCGGCGCGGGCCGCTCCGCAGCGCCCGACGCTCGACGCCGCGGGCATATCCACGCGAGAGCTGCGCGATCTCCTGTCGGCGCAGAGGTCGATATTGTCCGGGCCGCAGGCCCGCGAGCCGAACAGGACCGATTCGCACCCGGACGAGGCGAGAGACCCCGACTCCCGCGGACGCGAGGAGTCGACGCACCTCGCGGTTCCGACCTTCGCGCAGAACCACGCGCACCCAGTGTTCGCGCGCGCGGCCTCGCTCGCCCGTGGGCAGCGCGTCGGGAGCTGCTATCTCCACGGCCGCCGGGACGACCGGCTGGCCGTCAATGACGATGCCACGCCGCAATCGCCGCAGGTCGCGGTCCGTGAGCGCGCGATCGATCATCGCCACATACTCTCGCTCCACTCTGTACCGCGGGTGCGCGACGAAATTCGCGAAAACGCCGTCGTTCGTCAACAGGATGAGCCCTTCTGAGTCGCGGTCGAGCCTCCCGACTGGGAACAGGCGGCCATGGCCCGGCGCCAGCTCCGCGATCGTGCGCGCCGCGTGCGGATCGCGCATGGTCGTCGTGACGCCGATCGGCTTGTACGCGGCCAGGTAGGTCCGCTCCTGCGGAGCACTTATGACGTGTCCGTCGACGCTGATCTTCGCCGCGTCGAGCGCAACCAGATGCGCCGGGTCCGTAACCGTGTGTCCATCGACCGCCACGCGTCCCTGACCAATCTGGCGCTCAGCCTCTCGCCGCGAGCAAAACCCGAGGACCGAGAGTGCCCGACCGAGCCGCATGGGGGAGGATTGCGTGGGAGGAAGGATGCCACGCGTCCGCGCGTTCGGACGATCCCCAATGGTGCGCGTCGAGCCTTCGCGCCCGGGCCTGGCGGTTAGCGCCCTCACACCGCCTCCACCGCGTTCACGACGTGGCGAATCTCCCCCGCGCGGCCGTCGGCCGTCAGCTCGACGGCGACGACGTCCGCGCGCCAGTCGTCGTTGCTGTTTCCTGCCCGCTGAAGGTACTGTTGAGCAAGCGCTATCATGCGATGCTGCTTTCGCGGAGAGATCGACTCCTCAGGCAGCACAAAAGTCGTTCGAACGGTCCGGACCTCCACGAAGACCAGGCAATTGCCATCACGCGCGACGATATCGATCTCACCATACCGCGTGCGAACATTGCGTTCCAGGATCCGGTAGCCCTTGCGGGAGAGAAAAGCGGTGGCGATCTCCTCTCCCAGACGCCCGGTTGCCCTTCGGCTATCCATCGACGCTGCCGGTAAGCTCGACGAGGGGCGCAAAACTCCGCCGATGGTGGCAGGAGGGTCCACGCTCGCGCAACGCGCGCGCGTGCGCAGCCGTCCCGTATCCGCGATTTTGGCCGAAGCCGTACCCGGGGGCATCGACCTCCAGGCGCTCCATCAACCGATCCCGCGCAACCTTGGCCACGATCGACGCGGCCGCGATGCTCGCGCAGATTGCATCGCCGTGGATGATCGCGGTCTGCGGGAACTGGGGAGACCAGAGGTGAAATCCGTCCACGAGCACGTGGTCGGGCTGAGCCGACAGGCTGCACACGGCGCGCCACAGGGCGAGCTGGCCGGCGAGTGCCAGCCCCATCTCATCGATGACCTGGGGAGGGACTACGCCGAGCCCGATTCCTCGCGCGGATGCCCGGATGACACGATCGGCGGAGGCGCGCTGAGCGGGGCTGAGCTGCTTGGAATCGCGGATGCCGGCGAAGGAAGTCCGACGGTCGGTTCCGCCGGGGAGGCCCTCGATCAGCGACTCCACCAGCGACCGATCGTTGGGGAAGACCACAGCGGCCGCGACCACGGGGCCGGCCCACGCGCCGCGGCCAGCCTCATCCACACCGGCGATAGTGCCGGCGCCATGGCTCCAAAGGAGCGATTCAATTCGCAGGTCGGGGCGTACGGCGCTCGCGGATGCGCGCTGCTTTGCCGGTGAGTCCGCGGAGATAGTAGAGCTTGGCTCGGCGGACCTCCCCATGGCGGACCACCTCCACCTTGTCAATGCGCGGAGAGGCGAACAGGAATGTTCGCTCGACGCCGATGCCATGAGCAATCCGCCGCACGGTAAACGTGCCGTCGACCTGCTTTGGCCGGTGCTCGCCGACAACGATCCCTTCGAAGACCTGCACGCGCTCTTTGCCGCCCTCGACGACGCGCACGTGCACCCGCACCGTGTCTCCCACTTCGACCGTGGAGTTTTCGGGTCGGCGTCCGTCGAGCAGCTCGTGGAGTTCGGTCATCGTTCGCCTCTCTTTAGATGAACAGGGGCGCCAGCACGAGGGTGATGGTGCTCAAGAGCTTCACCAGGACGTGCAACGATGGGCCCGCCGTGTCTTTGAACGGATCGCCGACGGTATCACCCACGACGGCCGCGGCGTGCGCCTGGGTGCCCTTCCCCAGCACGCCCCCGCCGACGTCGCGCAGGTGCCCAGCCTCGATGTACTTCTTCGCATTGTCCCATGCGCCGCCGCCGTTGTTGAGCACCGTGGCGAGGATGATCCCCGCGATCGTTCCAACCATCAGCAACGCGCCGACGGCCTCGGGCGCGTCGAGATGGAGCGCCTTGAAGAGGAGCCCGACGACCAACGACGCGAAGATCGGCAGCATGCCCGGCGCAATCATCTCGCGGAGCCCGGCCCGCGTCGTGATGTCGACGGCCCGGCCGTAATCCGGACGGACGGAGCCTGCCATGATTCCCGGTTCTTCGCGGAACTGGCGGCGAACCTCTTCGATGATGGCCGAGGCGGCCTTGGACACGGCGCGGATTGCGAGCGAGCTGAAGAGGAACACCAGCATGACCGCGAGAAGCGCGGCGACGAAGATTTCCACCCGCGTGAGGTCTACCGAGAAGTTATAGGTGCAGGTGGTGAGGGGTTGGCCCAACTTGCGACAAACGCCCTCGCGCACGGTGTCGCCATACGCGCCGAACAGCAGGAACGCGGCCAGCGCCGCCGAGGCCATCGCGTAGCCTTTGGTGAGAGCCTTGGTGGTGTTGCCGACCGCGTCCAGGCGATCGGTGATATCCCGGGCCTGCCCGCCAGCGCCGGCCATCTCGATCACGCCGTTCGCGTTGTCGGTGATGGGCCCGAACGTGTCCATCGCCAGCACGTATGCCGCCGTCATGAGCATCCCCATCGTGGCGACGGCGGTTCCGAACAGGCCGCCCTCAGCGGGTGACAGCGGCGGCTGGCCGGCGGCGACCGGAACCACCGCGGCCGCCTGGGAGCCCAAGCCGTAGGCGGCGAGGAGCGCGATGCCCACGGCGACGGCCGTGGACGCGGTGGTCTCGAACCCAACGGCGACGCCCATGACGATAACCGTCGCCGGTCCCGTCTGTGCAGCGTCCGCGATCTCGCGCACCGGACGCCAGGATCCAGCCGTGTAGAACTGCGTGATGAAGACGATAGCGATGCTGGTGACAATGCCGACGAGGCCGGCCCAGAAGAAGACGACGGCGTGGAGCTCGGTCGTCGTGACGTAGAAGAGCATCAAGGTGGCAAGCCCGACCGCGATGAAGTACCCGAAGTTGAGGGCGTTCATCGGGTCCTGGTCGGGGTCACGATTGATCCTTCCCCACAGCGGCACGCACAGGAGCCCGATCATCGTCGCGAAGACGCCAAAGGCGCGGACGATGAGCGGGAAGAGCACCCACTCGGCATGCCCTGTTCGTGTGGCGATGGCAACGCCCAGGATCATCGCCCCGATATTCTCGGCAGCCGTTGATTCGAAGAGGTCGGCGCCACGACCAGCGCAGTCGCCCACGTTGTCGCCGACGAGGTCCGCGATGACGGCGGCGTTCCGCGGATCGTCCTCGGGGATCCCCGCCTCGACCTTGCCTACGAGGTCAGCGCCCATGTCCGCGGCCTTCGTGTAGATGCCTCCGCCCAGCTGCGCGAAAAGGGCGACGAAGCTGGCTCCGAAGCCGAAACCCACGATCGTCGCGGGAGTGCTGATGGGGTCGTGTCCGTAGAGGTAGTAGATGCCCGCGACGCCCAGGAGGCTCAGGGCGACGATGAGGAACCCGGAAACCGCTCCGCCGCGAAGCGAGACGGTGATCGCCTCGTTGAGGCTGCGCTGGGCTGCCGCGGCGGTGCGAACGTTGGACTGCACCGCGACGTACATCCCGATGATTCCAGAGAGGGCGGAGGCTGCGGCCCCCACGAGAAATGCGATCGCGGTCTTCACCCCGAGGGATGAGTCGCCGGTGATTCCGCCGAGGACCGCGCCGACGAGGATGGCTGCGACGATCGCGATCATCGCGATCGTCTGGTACTGCCGTCGGAGAAAGGCGGTAGCTCCCTCGAAGATCATTCCGCCGACTTCCTGCATCGCCTTTGTGCCGGTGTCGCGGCGGAGAACGTCCCACGCGAGATACATGGCGAAGAGTACCGCCACGATCCCAGCGATGGGAATCACCAAGGCAAGATCCATAAGCTCCTCTCCTCCTTCATTGGCGGACGGCGCGCCATTGCGCCGGGAATCAACGGATCAGTCCGAAGTCGGCAGCACGCGGCGACGCGTATTGGCGCTGGGAGCCCAGATCGTCGCCGGGCTCGAGTGTCATGGTTCCGGTCGGAAGCCGGGCAGACGATCACCGCCTGCCTGCGGAAATCGAGCAGACGAAGTGTACCAGTCTGGCTGGCGGCGATCAAGATGACGAGCGGCTGAGGGCGCGCAAGAGGCGTGTGGCCGCCAATCCCGGATCGGGCGCGCCAAACAGCGCGCTCACCACCGCGACTCCGGTGGCGCCCTGCGCAAGGACCGTTGGCGCCCTGGCCTCCGTTATCCCCCCGATCCCAATGACCGGGAGCGCCGTGCTGTGTACGACCGTTCTCAGCAGGTCGAGACCCGCGTACTCCGCGTCGGGCTTCGTCTCCGTGGGGAAGACGGCACCGAAACCGATGTAGTCGGCCCCAGCCGCGACGATCGCGGGGATCTCCTCCGCATAGGAGGCCGACGCCCCCAGGAGCAGGTCCGGTCCCAGTATGCGGCGACCCGCGTCAAGCGGAAGGTCATCCTGCCCCAGGTGGGCCCCGTCGGCCCCGCAGGCCAGCGCGACGTCCACTCGGTCGTTCACGATCAGGAGGCCTCCGCGTGCGTGGATTAGCGTCGCCAACGCCCGTCCTAGTACGACGCGGCCGCCGTCCGACCGCGCCTTATCACGATATTGGATCAGCCGTACGCCCGCGTCGAGGAGCCGGTCGACGATCTGCAGCATTCGCTCGTCCGACGGCGACTGGTCGGTGATCGCGCACAGGCGCGTGGCGGCGAGGATCTCAGAAAATCGCGTCGCCCGGTCAGACATGCGGTCTCCTCGATGATAGAATCGCTTTTGGAGGCCCGTTGCGATTCGATGTAACCACGCCGCCCACGCGGGACCCCTGGTTTCGGGCGCTCATCATCCTGCTCACGATTATCGCTGCGCTCTATCTTGGCCAGATGGTGTGGGGCCTCGCCGCGCGCGTCGGCGACCTGCTGGTCCTGTTTCTGGTCGCCTGGATCATTTCCTTCGTCCTGGAGCCCACCGTAGTGGGCCTCACCCGGCTTGCGTGGCTATCGCGCACGGGCGCCGTGCTCCTGGTGTACCTCGCGGTGCTGGTGGCCATGACCAGCGCGTTCATGGTGCTCCTGCCCGCCGTCGCGGACCAGAGCGCCCTCGCCGCTCAGCAGCTTCCGCAGATCGTCGAACGCGTGTCCATCCTTGGCAGTGGGATGACCGCACTCCTCGCCGCGCACGGAATTGCCGTCGGGACGTACGCTGACGAAGTTCTGCGCCCCATCGAAGCCGCACTCGTCGCCAACGGATTGTCCTTGGCGACCGGGGCCGCGTCAATTGCTGCGCAGATCCTCCTGATCGTCGTGCTCTCCGTCTATTTCATGTTGGACGGTCCTCACCTTGGAGCGGCGCTGCTCCAAGCGGTTCCCACACAGTATCGCGACGATTTTCTCTACTTCACGGGAAGTCTTCAACGGTCGTTCGGCGGGTTTCTGCGGGGGCAGTTTATCCAGTCATTTGTCTACGGCCTCGGCGTTGCCATCATCATGGCCACAGTCGGCCTGCCCTACGTTGCCCTGGCGAGCGTAGCGGCGGGCGTGGCGATGTTCATTCCGTTCCTGGGCCCCGGCCTGGGCCTGATTCCAACCGTCCTGGTCGTCCTCGCCGCTGATGCCGGGCGCTGGTGGGTCGCGCTCTTGCCGACGCTGGTCCTCAACATCTTCGTCGTCAACGTCATCCAGCCGAAGGTGATGGCGCAAGAGATCGGACTGCACCCGACCGTGGTCCTGGCCGCCGTGCTCATCGGCGCGCGCCTCGCCGGTCCGTGGGGCGCGATTTTCGGTGCGCCCGCTGCCGCGGTGATCGCCACCATGGCATCCTTCTATAAGCTCACCGTTACGGAGCGCCGAGCGCGCGTGCTCTCCGTCGCCGGCGCCGTCGAGCCGGAGCCCCCAATGCGGATCCATGAGCTGGACGAAGAAGAGCAGCGGGTCACTGCTGAACGTTAGCCCGAGCCGTCCAACTGATTCTGCTCAGGAGATTGGTGAATGAGGATGACCGTTCGGAAGGCGGTGATTCCCGCGGCTGGCCTCGGAACGCGGTTTCTCCCCGCCACGAAGGCGCTCCCGAAGGAGATGCTTCCGATTGTCGACAAGCCAGTGATTCAATACGTTGTTGAGGAGGCCGTAGCCTCGGGAATCCGGCAGATCGTCGTGATCACCGGCCAATCCAAACGGGCGATCGAAGACCACTTCGACGCGCAGTTTGAGCTGGAATCCCGGCTCGAGGCAGCCGGCCGAATGGACGATCTCCAGATGGTACGGAAAATCACGGAGCTGGCCGAGTTCGCGTACGTGCGACAGGGACAGCCCAAGGGAAACGGCCACGCCGTCCTCTGCGCGCAGGTCGCCGTCGGCTCAGAGCCCTTTGCGATGGTTTGGGGTGACGACATCGTCGACGCGGCGACCCCGTGTCTTCGCCAAATGATCGCTGCCTACGAACAGTTTGGCGGCGCCATTGGCGCCGTGATGCGCGTCGCGGACGCTGACGTCTCGAGGTACGGCATCATCGACGCCGAGCCGATGGGCGGACGGATGCATCGCCTTCGCAGGATTGTCGAAAAACCGTCGGCGCACGACGCGCCGTCAAACCTCGCGACCGTTCACGCATGGATACTCCCGCCCAGCATCTTTCCGATCCTCGAGTCCACGCCACCCGGCAAGGACGACGAGATCTGGCTCGTGGATGCCATCATGCGGCTCCTTGAGGACGAGCCCGTATACGCGATGGAGTTCGACGGCCGCCGCTACGACGCAGGGAACAAGCTCGAATTTCTCCAGGCCACCATCGATTTCGCTTTGCGAAGGGACGATCTGGGCCCGGGGCTGCGCCGGTACCTCGAATCGATCCTCGCGAGCGAACCCGTCCGCTGACCCATGTGCGTCGAGAACAGGAGCCGCCGCGGACTCCGCGTCAGGCGACGTCTGGCAATTCGTGCCGCTTCAACCCGTAGGATCGGTCTCCGCGCACGACCTGCCGGAGCACGTCGAGGGGCATGAGGAGCCACTGGCATCGTCCGGTCGGGCACCACTCCCGCAGTTGCTCGCGGATGTGCTCGAGCGGCATCGGCTGGTTTCCGTTTGCCAGGAGAATGCGAAATACCGCCTCGAGGGCCGACATGTCGGTCGTGATGTATCCGCTCTTGCGTGAGCAGCAGTCGCGAATGATGGGGATGGGTCGGGTGCCGTACTGGACTCTGCGGACCTCGTAGGTCACGCGTCCGGTCCGACGTTCCGCCACTGGGTACCGCTCCTCGGTCTCCTCGCCCAGCCGCGCCTGACATTGCGCGCACATGCGCGCCTGCACGACTTCGTTGAAGATCAGGTCATGACGGTCGTACCACTCCCCGTCGATGAAATAGCGCTCTTCGGGCTCCGACTCCGCCAGCGCAACGTCTTCCACCTCTAGCTCCCGATCGAACTCATCCATATGTTCCCCTTCTCTCCCCGCTCACACCGGTCGTGGACCCCGCCCGGTCGGACGTGCGCGATTCAGAACGCCCCGGGGCCGCCAAATATTTCTTCATCGATCGGCCAGAATTCCAAGGGCCGATCGGAGAAGATCCTCAACGGTGTCCCGCGCGCCGGCGTTCTCGACGGCGCGCTTCGCCTCACCGCTGGAATACCCCATCGCCATCAATGCTCCGAGCGCGGCCACCTCGACATCTGAGACGGCCTCGGCTTCCGCCTCCACTGCGCCCACCTTCCCACGAAGATCGGTCACGATCCGCGCGGCTGCGCGCGCGCCGACTCCCGGGGCGCGCGTGAACGGCTGCGCATTGCCCAGGTTGATGGCGCGCCGAACCTCGTTGGCCTCCAGCACCGACAGAATCGCCAGGGCCGCTTTGGGTCCGATGCCCGAGACCGTCATCAGCAGCTCGAACAGGGCCAGCTCATCTCCGGTGTGAAAGCCATAGAGGGCGAGTTGGTCTTCACGTACGTACAGGTAGGTACGGAGCGCGATTTCGTCCCCGGGGACGAGCGCCGAAGTTGTTCTGGCAGGGACCGACACACGAACATCCACCGGCCCGACCGCGAGCACAACGTCGTTCGGCCCGACGCGCTGGACCACTCCCCGAACGCCAGCAATCATTGCGCGCGAGCGGCGGCGTTCGAGACGATGGCGTCGAGATCGGCGCGGCGGGCGTGGCAGATCGCCACGGCAAGCGCGTCCGCGGCATCGTCCGGCGTGGGAAGCGAATCCAGTCGCAGCAGCAGGCGAATCATCTCCTGCATCTGCCGCTTTGAAGCCCGGCCGTACCCCGTGACCAGCTGCTTCACGGCCGTTGGCGTGTATTCCGCGTACGCCGTGTCGCCACACACCGTCGCCAGCATCGCAACGCCCCGGGCTTGCCCAACGGAAACCGCCGTCGTGACGTTCCGAGAGTGAAATAGCGACTCCATCGCAACATCGGTTATCGAATACCGCCGAATGACCCCGCTGAGGCCCTCGTACAGCGCCCGGAGACGGGCTGGGAGCGCGGTGCCGGACGGAGTGGCGACACACCCGTGTTCCAGGTGAGCGAGGGATTCGCCGCGGGACTCCACGACACCATAGCCGAGCAGCGCGATTCCCGGATCGATCCCGAGAATCGTCCGAACGCGCTCGCTCACCGCTGCTCGTACTCGGCGAGCGCCTCCTCCGAGATCTCCAGGTTCGTGTAGACCTTTTGGACGTCGTCCAGGTCTTCGAGACGCTCCATCAGCCGCAACGTCGAAGCCGCCTCCTTCGGGTCGAGCGAGATCGACGTCGTGGGCACCATTGCCAGCTCCGCGCCGGTGATGTTCGCCTTGCGCGCGGCGAGGGCGGATCGAGCGCTCTCGAGATCGCCCGGAGCGGTGTACACCTCGACCGTGCTGCCGTCCACGCGCACGTCCTCCGCCCCGGCGTCGATCGCCCAGAGGCTGATCTCGTCTGGATCGTTCCCGTCCGCCTCGATGGTGAGCAGCCCTTGCTGATTGAACATCCACGCGACGCAGCCCGCTTCGCCGAGGCTGCCGCCAGCGCGGGTGAAGGCGCTTCGCACCTCGGCCACGGCCCGGTTGCGATTGTCCGTCAAGACTTCGACCAGGATCGCCGCCCCGCCGGGCCCGTACCCTTCGTAGGTCACCTGGTCGAGGGCTGCTCCCTCGGGGCCGCCGGCGGCGCGTTTGATGGCGCGGTCGATTGTGTCAATTGGCATGTTCGCGGCCCGCGCGCGATCGATCGCGAGGCGAAGTCGCGGATTGGCGTCGGCGTTGGGGCCGCCCTCCCGAACCGCGACGGAGATCTCCCGTCCCAGCTTCGTGAAAATTTGACCGCGCTTGACGTCAGCGACCCCTTTTTGCCGCTTGATCTGTGCCCACTTGGAGTGTCCTGACACCTGTTCCCTAGCTCGTCCTCAGAAGTCTGTCCAACTGCATAGACAACGTTGCCGAGTGCACGCGCGCTCGACACTATCGGATTCTACCACGCGGTCCTGGAGACCGCGGCCCGACGCGGCCGAAAGACGAGGGCGAGCACGAACCCCGAGATGAACCCGCCGATGTGCGCCCAGAATGCGACACCTCCGGTTTGCTGCGTGCTCACCTCGAGCGCGGCAACACCCGAGAGTAGCTGCGTCAGGAACCAGAAGCCAATCAAGAAGAGGGCGGATATTCGCGGCACGGTCAGGAAGGGCCCGATGAACAGAATGGTCCGCACGTCGGCTCTGGGGTACAGCAGCAGGTACGCGCCCAGGACGCCGGCGATTGCGCCGCTGGCGCCGATGCTGGGTACCGTCGCCGTCGTGTTGATCAGGACCTGCGTAAGGCCGGCGACGACACCCGTCACCAGATAGAAGAGGAGATACCCGAGGTGGCCGAATGCGTCCTCGACGTTGTCGCCGAAAACCCAGAGATAGAGCATGTTGCTGGCGATGTGCAGGAATCCCCCGTGCACGAACATGGACGTCAGGAGCGTGACGTAGACGGGTCCAGGGTCGGCGGGCGGGATGTCGCGTCCGGTGGAGATCTCGACGGGAACCACGCCCACCGATTGGGTGAATCGATCAAGCTGCGTCCCGTTGAGCGTTAACTCGTACAGAAAGACGGCGATATTCAGGGCAATGATGAGAATCGTGACCCAGGGAAACGACCTCCGTCGCGGACTGTCGCTGATTGGAATCACGTCAGCTCCCTTCAGAACGCGCTTCGGGGCGCCCGAAAACCCCTCTGCTATATTAACCATGCGTGCTGGGATGCGAGCCCTGACGCGCCACCGCGCTCACGGTAATCCGCTTTTTGGGAGAGTAGGTCATGAAGAGCTACACGGCTGATGCAATTCGCAACGTCGGATTGTTCGGCCATGGCGGCGCCGGCAAGACGACGCTCGCAGAGGCGATGCTCTTCCACGCGGGCGCGATCAGTCGGCTCGGACGCGTCGATGACGGCTCCGCCACCACCGACTACGACCCCGACGAAGTGAAGCGCAAGATGTCCATCAGCGCCGCGCTTGCGCCGCTGGAGTGGACCGACACGAAAATCAATGTCATCGACGCTCCCGGCTACGCCGACTTCTTCGGCGAGGTGGTCCAGGCGATGGCCGTCAGCGACACTGCGCTGCTCGTGGTGGACGGCGTTTCCGGTCTCCAGGTCGGCACCGATGCCGCTCGCCGACAGGCCGCCGCCGACGACCGCCCCATCATGGTCTTCGTCAATCGGCTCGATCGCGAGAACGCGAATTTCCATCAGGTGTTCGACCAGCTCCGCGAGCGGTTCGGCACGGGCGTTCTCGCGCTCTCGATCCCCATCGGCGCCGAAAGCGCGTTTCGCGGCGTCGCGGACGTCATTGCAGAGCAGGCCATCCTCGACGAGAAGGGAGCCCCTGCGTCAGTTCCGGATGACGCGGCTGGGGATGTCGCGCGGTATCGCGAGATGTTGATCGAGTCCGCGGCGGAGCTGAACGACGATCTCCTGACAAAGTACCTCGAAGAGGGCGAGCTTTCCACAGACGAGATCCGCTCCGCGATCCGCTCGGGCTTCGCCGATGGACGCGTGGTGCCCGTCCTGGCCGGATCCGCCCTCCAGGTGCGGGGGATCCGGAGCCTTCTCGACGCCATCGTCGCGTTCGCGCCGCCGGCTTCTCAGGCAAAACCGCGAATCGAATCGGGAGATGGAGCCGACGGAGTCGCGGCGCTGGTCTTCAAGACCATTTCCGATCCGTTCATCGGGAGGCTGAGCTTCCTCCGCTCCTATCGTGGTGAGGTGCACTCCGACAGCCACGTCTGGAACTCCGAGCGTCGGAAGGAAGAGCGCATCGGGCAGCTCTTCATGATGCGTGGGAAGCAGCAAGAGCCGATCCCGTCGATCCCCATGGGTGACATCGGGGTGGTGCCGAAGCTGAGCGAGACCCGAACGGGCGACACGCTGACGACAAAGGACCACCCGATCACGCTCGCCCGCATCAAATTCCCGGAACCGGCGTACTCTGCCGCCATCGAACCGAAAACGAAGAATGATCTCGAAAAGCTGAGCCCGTCCCTCGCGCGGATGATCGAGGAAGACCCCACCCTGTCGGTGCATCGCGAGTCCTCCACTGGCGAGATGATTCTGTCCGGTCTCGGCGAATCGCACCTGGAGATCGCCTGCGAGCGGATGCAGCGCAAGTTCGGCGTCAACGTGACACTCTCGACGCCGCGCGTGCCCTACCGCGAGACGATCCGGTCATCGGCGAAAGCGGAGGGCCGGTACGTCCGACAGACGGGTGGCCACGGCCAGTACGGGGTCTGCTGGATCGAGCTGGAGCCGCTCGAGCGGGGCGGAGGGTTTGAGTTTGTAGATCGGATCGTCGGGGGCGTGGTCTCGCAGAGTTATCGGCCAGCGGTCGAGAAGGGCATTCGCGAGGCGATGGAGGAGGGCGTCCTGGCCGGATATCCGGTCGTGGACGTGCGCGCGACCCTCTATGACGGAAAGGAACACCCCGTCGACTCGTCGGAGATGGCATTCAAGATCGCCGGCTCGCTCGCGTTCAAGAAGGCGGCCTCGGAGGCCGGCCTCGAGCTGCTCGAGCCCATCATGGAGCTCGAGATCACCGTCCCCGACGAGTTCACCGGCGACGTCATCGGCGACCTGAACACGAAACGCGCGCAGGTGCACGGGATGAACCCCGAGGGGGGAACGACGACGATCTCGGCGGACGTCCCCCAGGCCGAAATTCTCCGCTACGCGACCGATCTTCGAGCGCTCACCCAGGGACGCGGCACGTACTCGATGCGCTTCTCGCATTATCAGGAGGTGCCGGCCCACGTGGCGCAGCAGCTCGTGGAGAAGCTGAAGGCGGAACACGCCGCTCAGAAGTAGGGCGCAGCCTCGGCCTGCCGGGCCCGATGACTGGCGCGCTCCTCAGGCGCAGCTGCACGCCCCACCGCAGGCGCACCCCCCTGCGCCGATCCCATCGTCCCCGTGCCCGCGACCGGCGATGACGGAGAGGGTGCGCAGCGCCCCTGCGTGGCACTCCGGGCAGACCGCGGGCTCGGCCGAGGCGCTCATCGGCTGGAGCTTCTCGAACTTGGTGTCGCACTGGCGGCAATAGTATTCGTAGACGGGCATCCTACCGCTCCTTGCGCTGTATCACGATCGCTCTGATCGCTCTGCCACGAGTTTGCGCGCCCGGTCCACGTCCCGATCGATCTGCAATCGAAGCTCGTCGATGGACGCGAAGCGCTGAGTCCCCCGAAGCTGTGCAAGAAAGGATACGGCAAGTCGGGCGCCATACAGGTCTCCGGCGAAGTCCAGGATGTGCGTTTCCAGCAGGCGCTCGGCCTCGTCGAAAGTCGGCCGTCCCCCGAGGTTCACGACACCGAACCGCCTCTGGGTGGGCGATGGGTCCGGTCCGTCCGGACTCGAGGTGACGGTGACCATCACGAAATAGACGCCGTCTGCAGGCAGCGCCCGTCCGGGGGGTGGCGAGACGTTGGCCGTCGGAAAGCCGAGCAACCGCCCACGCCGGGCCCCCGGTTCCACGATGCCGGAGATCGTGTATGGGCGCCCCAACAGCCTCTCGGCGAGCCCGACGTCGCCCGACGCGAGGGCTGATCGCACCCACGAGCTGCTGATCGGTCGACCCGCGTGCATCAGAAGCGGCACCGACGTCACGTCAAAGCCCATCGATCTCCCAAGCTCCCGGATCACGGGCACTGTACCGGCGCGGTCGTGCCCGAGGGCGAAATCTTCGCCAACCCAGATCTGGCGCGGCCGACACCGCTGACTCACGTCGCGGAGGAATTGTTCGGCCGTCTCGGACGCCACGGCAGCGTCGAACGGGACAACTTCGACGCACTCGACGCCGAGGTCCCGAAGGAGCGACGAGCGCTCGCCGGGATCGGTCAACGCCTTGGGCGGACGCTCTGGACGGAGAAACGCCTCGGGATCAGGATCGAACGTGATGCAATGCGCTGCCAGGCCGGCGCGACGCGCGGATTCGACCATCCGGCGCACGAGGTCCTGATGGCCTCGATGGACGCCATCGAACACACCAATGGTGAGGGCAACTTCCGGAGTGTCGTGCTCCACGCGCTTACCTGGACCTCATTTAGGACAGATGGTGCGCCGGGCTCCGAACAAAGCTGAGGACGGGCTGCCACTCCTCGCCGTCGCGTTGAACGGCGACGCCCAAGAGGTCGCCCTCGACGGAATAGATCCGGGCTCGGGGCGCGGCGGAGATGGGTCGCTCATCCCGCGCCGTCGGGAGCGGCCTATCGGGTCCGGCCTCGGCGCCCGCCGCGCACCATCGTCGCCCGTAGAGGAAGTCTAACGACCGCGACGATGGCGAGACAACAGCCGGCGTCTCGCGCAGCGCGATGTCCGGTGGCCAAACGAGCGAGAGCCACGCTGCGCCACCGCCGAGCGCTTCGAGCGAAGCGAGATCGGTCGCTTCACCAATCCCGAAGGGCCCGACGCGGAGACGGACGAGCGCTTGCAGGTGCGCGGGGCAGGCCAGCGCCTCGCCAATGTCGCGCGCAAGAGCCCGAATGTAGGTACCCGATCCGCAGTCGACGAGGAGCGAAAGCAGGGGCGGCGACCAGACCGCTACCTGTATTGCGTGAATGACGACCGAGCGCGATGGGAGCCGGGTCTCCAGGCCGCGCCGCGCCGCGCGATACGCGCGCTCCCCCCCGACGTGCACAGCCGAGTACGCCGGTGGGCGCTGATCGATCTGCCCGATGAAGCTCCGCAGCGCCGCGCGAATGTCGGACTCTTCAAGATTCGACGGGTCGCCGACAGCTAGTGGCGCTCCCTCCGCGTCGTCCGTGGTCGTGGACAAGCCGAACAGCACGTCGGCCCAGTACATCTTGCGGTCCCAGGCGGAAGCATCGACGGTCCGCGTCGCGCGTCCCAGCGCGAGGGGCAGAACGCCGGCCGCTGACGGATCGAGCGTTCCGGTATGCCCGACGCGCTGCGCGCCGGTGAGTCGTCGCACGCGAGCCACGACGTCGTGCGACGTCAGCCCAGGCGGTTTCAGGACGTTCAGGTACCCATCGACGTGCGGTGCGGATGGCCTGGCCATGCGGTCGGCAGCCAATCGATTCAAACGCTTGCCGGATCACGGCCGCTGCGCGGACACGGACGGAGGCGGAGCCGACGAAGCGAGCTCCTCGAGAACGCGCGGGATGAGCCGGTCCGCAGCCTGGCGAGGCGGCGCGTCAATTGTGCATCCGGCCGCCCGCTGATGGCCCCCGCCGCCAAAATACCCGGCGATCTTCGTGGCGTCGACCCCGGGAATGGTGCGTATGCTGACCTTGGTGGCACCCGTTTGGGTTTCCTTCAAGACGACGGCGACGCGCGTGTTTTGAGACGCCAGCAGAAAGTTCACCAGCCCTTCGGCGTCCTCGAGGGTTGCCTCGGCGGCAGCCAGCATGTCGCTGGTCACCCAGGTCCAGAGGAACCCCTCGGCTTCCTGAACTTGGGCCATTGCCGCGCCCCAGAGCTTGATGGCGGAGAGCGGGCGCGTGCTGAAGAGCAGCTCAGCGGTGCGGAAGATGGGTGCCCCGGCCGCCGCAAAGCGCGCGCCCAAGCGAAGCGACTCCACCGTGGTGCTCTCGGTCCGGAACCCCTGAGTGTCTCCCACGAGTGCCGTCATCAGGCACGTGGCGCTTGCCGCGTCGAGAGCCAGTCCGCTCGCGTCGAGGACCCTCGTGACGACTTCGGCAGTGGCGGCCGCCGCGGAATCGACATAGTTGACGGTGCCGAACCGCGTGTTGGTGTAGTGGTGATCGAAAACGACGATCGGGCAATCGTGCAGGACGTCACGGTGAAGCTCGTAGAAGGCCGCCATTCGATCAGGGGTCGGCGTGTCCATAACGGCCAGCGCATCGCCGGCGTTGAGCAGGAGGGTGGGCGCCTCGCCAGGACCCAGCCGATCCGGAAACGAAACGATGGACTCGTTGCCCGGGAGCGACGCAGCGAACGACGGACGGCGTCCGACGCAAACGGGCGTTGCGTCCCACCCCTCCCGCCGGAGGATGTTGCACAGGCCGAGCATGCTCCCGAGCGCGTCCGGGTCTGGGTCCGCGTGGGCCGTGATGAAGACCCGCCGCGATCCCGCGAGGGCGCCCTGCAGCGGCGGCCCGAGACTCGCTGTCGACGGGCTCCTACGCACCGTGAATCTCGCGCAGCAGCTCCTGAATCCTGGCGCCCTCGGCGATGGTGCGATCGAGCCGAAAGTCCAGATCAGGCGTCCGACGGAGGTTCAGGCGCGCTGCCAGCTCGCGTCGAAAGAACGACGTCGCGCGGCGAATCTGCGCGACGGTGGCCTCGGCTTCCTTCTCGTCCCCGAGGACGCTCACGTAGATTCGCGCTATGCTCAAGTCGGGCGCCGTTTCAACCCCGGTGATGCTGATCACGCCATGGAGGCGGGGATCGCGGGCTTCGCGGGCGAGCAGGTCCGCCAGCTCATCGCGGATCTGGTCGTTGAGCCGCTGCATGCGGCGGGATGTCGGCATCGCATTTCACCCTTCGGCTTCTCGCTGCGAGGCCGCGATCAGCCGCCGACGGTTTCCTTGGTGAACGCCTGGATGACGTCGCCTTCTTGATAGTCGGCGAAGCCCGCAATGCTGATGCCGCATTCGTACCCGGCCTGGACCTCGCGGACGTCATCTTTGAACCGCCGCAGACTCTCGAGTCTGCCCTCGAGAACGAGCTGGCCGGCCCGGAAGATTCGAACCTGGCTGTTGCGCGGAATCGTGCCCGACGTCACATAGCACCCGGCGGCAGCGCGCGTTCGCCCGATCTTGAACACTTGGCGAACCTCGGCCTCGCCCACGACGACTTCGCGATACTCCGGCTCGAGCATGCCGCTCAGCAGCTTCTCGATGTCTTCGGTCATGTGGTAGATGACGTTGTACGGCCGGATCTGGACCCCCTGCGCATCGGCGGCGCGGCGCGCCCCGGGCTCGACGCGAACGTTAAAGGCGATGATGGGCGCCTTTGACGCGACCGCGAGCATGACGTCGGATTCGGTCACATTTCCGATGTCCGCGTGGATGATCTTGGTCCGCACTTCACGCTGCACGTGTTCCTGCTCGGCGATGCTCTGAATGGCGCCGGTGATGGCCTCCAGCGATCCGCGAACGTCAGCCTTCACGATCAGGTTCAGCTCCTTGAGCGTCCCGGCGCGAATGCCTTCCATGATGGATTCAATCGTGGCCTCTCGCGCGCCCGCCGCCCCCTGGGCCTCGGCGGCTCGTCGCCCAGCCTGACTGAGAGCGCGCGCCGCCCGCTCATCAGCGACGACCTGGAAGCGAGTGCCCGCCTCGGGCACGCCGTCGAGGCCAAGGACCTCGGCGGGCATCGCCGGCTCGGCGTGACGAATGCGCTTGCCTTTGTCGTTGAAGAGCGCTTTGATCCTGCCCGAGTAGCCGCCCACGACGATAACGTCCCCGACGCTGAGCGTGCCGTTCTCCACCAGCACGGTGGCCACCGGACCACGAGCCTTATCGAGCTTCGCTTCGATCACGCTGCCCGTCGCGGTGCGATGGGGGTTGGCCCGATAATTTCCCATTTCAGCGACGAACAGGATCATTTCGAGCAGCGTTTCGATCCCTTCACCGGTGCGCGCCGACACGGGCACCATGACCACGTCGCCGCCGTAGTCTTCGACCACGAGACCGATCTCCGTCAGCTCCTGCTTTACACGCTCGGGATTGGCATCTGGTCGGTCGATCTTGTTGAGCGCGACGATGATGGGGACCCCGGCCGCGCGCGCGTGGTCGGCCGCCTCACGGGTCTGGGGCATCACGCCGTCGTCCGCCGCGATCACCAGGACGGCGATGTCGGTCACCTTGGCGCCGCGGGCGCGCATGGCCGTGAACGCTTCGTGGCCGGGCGTGTCCAGGAAGGTCACGAGCTGGCCTTGCGCCTCGACCTGATACGCGCCGATGTGCTGCGTGATTCCGCCAGCCTCGCCCGCCGTCACTCGCGTCTTTCGGATCGCGTCGAGGAGGCTCGTCTTGCCGTGGTCGACGTGACCCATGACGGTGACCACCGGCGGACGCGGCTGCAGGTCCTCGGGCCGATCGGGCTCCTCTTCGCCGGCAGACCCATCGACCTGGATCGACATCTCGCGTACCTCGAGACCGAGGTCGCCCGCGACGATGGCCGCGGTTTCGTAGTCAATAGTCTGATTGATGCTGGCGATGATGCCGTTCTGAAGCAGCTCTCGAATGACGTTCGATGGCGAAACGCCAATCCGATCGGCAAAGTCCTTCACCGATATCGACGGCGGCAGCTCGACGGGAGCCTTTGGCGCGGCGGGCGCCACCGCCGCGGGTGCTTCACGCTCGGCAGCATTCTGACGCGGACCACCGGAGGGTCGACGCCGCGGGCCGGGCCGACGTGGAGGGCGACCATGCATATCTCCTCCCTACTCTTTCTTCAATATCAGGCCGGCAGCGGGGCTGAGGCATCGGAGAACCCCGTCCCGCCACCGCGCTTGAGGCGAAACCCCTCCCGGACGAACCGGTGAAGCTCGTCGAGATCCGAACTGGATATCGCTGTTTTCAGGACGTGAGCCAGCGATGTCGATCGAAGGGCCGCGGCCCAGCATTCCTGGCGCAGGCAGACGTACGCGCCACGGCCAGACACCTTGCCGGTCGCATCGATTCGGACGTTTCCTTCGCGGGTGCGCACAATCCGCACCATCTCCCGTTTGGGTCGCTGCTCTCGGCAGCCTGCGCACGTCCGAAGCGGCACATGCCGCTGCTTCATTCTCGCTCCGAAGTCGCGTCGACCGCTGCTTCCACCGGGTGCTCTTCGGCGGGCGCTGCCGCGTCGGGCTCCGGGGGTGAGCCGGCGCCTTGACTGGGCCCGCTCGCGTCCGCTTCACTCGTCGCGCCCAAGGTGCCACCCGCCGCCCAGGCTTCGAGCTCGGCGCGCGCCAGGGCCGCGTCAGACTTTATGTCAATTCGCCACCCGGTCAGCCGTGCTGCGAGCCGGGCGTTTTGCCCTTCCCTGCCAATGGCGAGCGAGAGCTGGCGCTCCGGAACGACGACCGTGGCCGTCTTCTCCTGCTCGTCCACGTCGACGCGCTGGACCTGCGCGGGGCTGAGGGCCGACGCGACAAAGGTCGCGGGATCGGGGTCCCAGGGAATTACGTCGATCTTTTCGCCCCCCAGCTCGTTGACGATGTTTTGAATACGGACCCCTCGAAGCCCCACGCATGAGCCAACCGGATCGATCCCCTCCTGATGGGCATGGACGGCGACCTTGGACCGAGCCCCGGGCTCTCGCGCAATCGCCTTGATCTCCACGGTGCCGTTGAAGATCTCCGGGATCTCTTGCTCGAAGAGCCGCTTGATCATCATCTTGTGGGCGCGCGAGACGAGCAGCTGGGGACCCTTGTGCGTCTCGTGCACTTCGACCAGGTACACGCGAAGCCGCTGACCCGAGAAGTAGCGCTCGGTGGGGACCTGCTCCGACGGCGGCATGATCGCTTCCGTCTTCCCGAGCTCCAGCACGACGGTGCGCTGCTCGATGCGCTGGACCACGCCGTGGATGATCTCGCCGACGCGCTCGGAGAACTCGTCGTACACCCGCTTGCGCTCGGCTTCCCGCAGCTTCTGGACGATGTGCTGCTTGGCCGTCTGAGCGGCGATGCGTCCGAACGAGCGGGGTGTCACGTCCTCCCAAACCGTGTCGCCCACCTTCGCCTCCGGCTCGATTCGCCGTGCCCGCTCAACGCTAATCTCGTTCGCATCGGTCGGATCCAGGACGACGGTGCGTTCGGCCAGCACTCGCGGCTCGCCGGTGTCCGGGTCGATCCGGGCGACGACGTTCATGTTCGCGTCGCTGAAGTTCCGCTTGTAGGCGGATACTAAGGCGCTTTCGAGTGCCTCAACGACAATATCTGGCGAAACGCCTTTTTCGTTGGAAAGCATATTGATCGCGGTTAAAAACTCGCCTTTCATCCGCGTTCCCCGTTTTCTCCGTGGCGCCTCGTCGCTTCGAGCGCAACAAAAAAGTGGGGGTGAACCCACTTTCAGCAGTCCCTCAACTGCGAAACATTATATCAAGCTCCCCCAAACGGGGCCAGGATCACGCGGTTCCGCTTAGGCTAAGAAGGGTTAGCGAATGCCCCAATCGATTGGCACCGCTGGCGTCACGAGGTCGTGGAATGAGATCAGGACCATGATGGACACCAGCACCGCCATACCCACGAGGTGGATGAGGCCCTCGCGCTCCGGAGGCACCCGTCGCCCGCGAACGGCCTCCAGCAGGACGAACACGAGGCGGCCGCCGTCGAGAGCCGGTAGCGGCAGCATGTTGGCGACGGCGAGGCCTGCGCTGAATGCGCCCATGATGAGGAGCACCGGGAAGAACCAGCCGCTCGAGAACGCCGCGGACGTAGCCTGGGCGGCGACCTGCGTCATCCCGGGAAGTCCGATCGGGCGCACCGCGTCCGGCGAGATCTGGCCACGCACCGCCAGCACCGGCGCCGCGACCGTGTACGCCACGATGCTCACCGATCGCCGAATCCCGAACCCGACCGATTCGATTGGACCGTGCGGCACGGGCTGGGCACGTCCTCGCAATCGGATTCCGATGGGACCCTGGCCCTCCGGCCATTCCGTTCGCGGCGTCACCACGACGCTGACCTCATCGCCCGACCGATTGATGGTCAGATGGATTGGCTGGCCCAATCGCTGGGCTGACTGCTCGCGAAATTGGTCCAGCGAGACCACGGGAGCGTCGTCCAGCCGCTCGATGCGATCGTTCTGCTGAATGCCCGCCGCCTGGGCCGGAGATCCCGGCGACACCTCTGCCACTTCGACTTGCATGTGATCGGAGTCGGGCCAGCCGGATGCGTAGGCGGCGGTAAATACGGCAACCGCGACCAGAAAGTTCATTGCCGACCCGGCAGCCAGCACCAGTGCGCGGATCCGTTTCGGCTGGCTCGCAAAGCTGCCCGGCGCGCTCGGGTCCTCCTCGCCGAGCATCTTGACGTAGGCGCCGAGCGGGATCAGGTTCAGCGTGTAGTCGACGCCGCCGCGCCTGATGGAGAAGAGCCGCGGGGGAAACCCGATGGCGAACTCCTCCACCACCACGCCGCTACGCTTGGCGACGATGAAGTGACCCAACTCGTGCGCGATCATCAGAAACCCGAGAATGGGCACGATGGCGAGATATTCCAAGATAGTCCCTACTCCCGCTGGGCCGCTTTACTGGCGAGGCTCAGCAACGATGGTTCGAATGGCCGCGTTCGATCAGATTTGGAGCGTGCGACAGGTTTCTCGCGCCCACGCGTCGACCGCGAATAGCTCCTCGACTTCGGCGCCATCTTCCTGATAGCGATCGAGGGTCGCCGCCACGAGCGCGGTGATCTGAGTGAACCTTACTTCCCGGCGCAGGAAACGGTCCACCGCGACCTCATTCGCGGCGTTCAAGACCGCTGGATGGAGCCCTCCCGCCGCAGCCGCTGCACGCGCCAGGGCGACGGCAGGGTACCGTCGCTCGTCAACCGGCTCAAAGGTGAGCGCACCCAGCTCGGCGATGGCCAGGCGGGGTAGGTCGAGATCGACGTGGTGCGGATCGAGCAACGCCGCCGCGATGGGGAGTCGCATGTCAGGCACCGCGAGCTGCGCCTTGACCGACCCGTCGGCAAAGACGACGAGCGCGTGCACGATACTCTGCCGGTGAAGAGCCAGCGCGACGCGCGGCGCTGGCACGTTGAACAGCCAGCTCGCCTCGATGATCTCCAGGCCCTTGTTCATCAGGGTCGCCGAATCGATCGTGATCTTCGGACCCATCGACCAGGTCGGGTGGCGGAGCGCCTGCTCCGGTGTGGCCATTTCGAGGTCCTCGGTCGGCGTATCGCGGAAGGCCCCGCCGGAGGACGTGAGGACGAGCTGCGCGACCTCCTCGATGCGCTCCCCCCGCAAGCATTGCCAGATGGCACAGTGTTCCGAATCGATGGGCAGGATCGTTCCCCCGTGCTCGGCGGCTGCGCGCGTCACGATCGCGCCTGCGCTGACGAGCGTTTCCTTGTTGGCGATGGCGACGGTCTTGCCCCGACGAAGGGCGACCAAGCACGCGGGAAGTCCGACCAATCCGGGGGTCGCAAGGACCACGACGTCCGGCTCGGTCACGTCGATCAATTGGGAGAGCGCATCGCTCCCGTGTATGAGCTGGAGATCGGTCCGCTTCTCAACCTCGGCCGGAGCGAACACCGCGACCGCGTCGGGCCCCCATCGCTCCACCTGCCCCTCGAGCACAGGAGACCAGTGCCCGGCCGCGAGGCCAACGACCCGAAAGCGTTCGACTCCCTCGGTGGACCGCCCATGAAGCCGCTCGATGACGTCCAGTGTCTGCGTCCCGACAGAGCCGGTGCTGCCGAGAACGACCACACGCCTCATCGGCTGGCAAATCCGTCGGTGAGCGTGATGTACCAGAACGCAAGAAAGCTCGATACCAGCAGGCCGTCGATGCGATCGAGGAGCCCGCCATGCCCTGGCATGACCCAGCCTGAGTCCTTGGCGCCAAGATGCCGCTTGATGACGGACTCCATGAGATCGCCCAGAACCGCGCCGAGGGCAATGACGAACCCGAGGGCGAACACGCGCAAGCCGAGCTGGCTCCAGACCGCCCCGGCGACCGCGGTAACCACGAGGGAGGCCACGAGTCCCGCGACGGTTCCCTCTCGCGACTTTTGGGGGCTAATGCGCGGGACCAGGCGATTCTTGCCCCATCGACGGCCGATGAGGTAGGCGGCGCTGTCGCACGCCCACGTGGCGCCGAGAATGACGACGAGCCACAGCAAGCCGTCTGGACGCTCCCGGAGGGCAATGCTCGGCGCCAGTAGAACGCCGACGTAGAGGCCAAACGCGAGAGCGAGGGCCCAGCCAATGAGCGGGCGCGTCGCGCCCGGCGCATCCTCTGCGCCCGGGAGCGATTCACCCCTCGGCGCCTCAGACTGCGGCACCCGCTGCCATGCGGGCAAAAGTCCTCCGATAATGGCGAGTCCGAGCAGCCCTGTCCCCATGGCGGGCGCATGAAACGCGGTCGACAGGGGCAGGGCGGACGAGGCCAGAATGGTGACGACCGGGGACGCGGGGACACCCCCCTTCCGCTGCAGCTCGCTCAGCTCCCAACCGGTCCAGCCGGCGACCAAGACAACGAGCGCGGCAAACCAGGGCCCGCCGGCGAATGTCAAGAGCACAACGATCGGGGCAGCAACCAGCGCAGTGGCGAGCCGGATGAGCAAGCCGCTGGCCGTCCGAGCGCCCCCTACTGGGATGGCTGGCGGTCTCGCCAGACCGGCGGGCGGAATGCGGCTACGCGCTGCTTCGTTGGTGTTCGCCCGGGACGGCTCCGAATCGCCGCTGACGGCGACCGAACTCGTCGAGGGCGCTTCGGAATTTTCCGACATCAAAATCCGGCCAGTACACGTCTGTGGCCCAATATTCCGCGTATGCCGCCTGCCAGAGCAGAAAGTTGCTGAGGCGAATTTCACCAGCCGTGCGAATGATCAGATCGGGATCGGGCATCCCGGAGGTGTCGAGATTCGTGGAGATCACTTCCTCCGTGACGTCGGACGGGTCCACGCCCTGTGCCATGATTCGCCGCACGGCGCGAACGATCTCCGACCGGGAGCCGTAGTTGAACGCCACGTTCACGATCAGTCCGGTGTTCATCCGCGTGGTCTCGACCGCGTTTCGGATGCGCTGAGCGAGGGATGGCGGGACGTGTTCCAGGGTGCCCAGGTGACGAATTCGTACTCCCTTCCGGCACAGCTCCTGCGTTTCTCGGTCGATCACCTCACTGAGGATCGAAAAGAGCGCGTCAACCTCGTCGTAGGGCCGCCGCCAGTTCTCTGTGGAGAACGCGTAGAGCGTGAGGATTTTGACGCCAACATCGGCGCACGTCTGGATGATCCCCCGGATGTTCTCGGTGCCGGCCCGGTGCCCGGCCGAGCGCGGGAGGCCACGTTCGGCGGCCCATCGACCGTTGCCGTCCATGATGATCGCCACGTGCTCGGGGACCGCGATACTGGGCTCGACCACCTGCCCGGCCCTCGCGTTGCGCTCCATCAGGGCTCCAGGATCTCCCGCTCTTTGGACTTGAGGATCTCGTCCACCTGGGCGACAGACTGGTCGGTGATCTTCTGCAATCGTTCCTGGCCCCGTTTCAGATCGTCCTCGGAGATGGTCTTCTCCTTCTCCTCGCGCCGGAGGGATTCAACCGCGTCGCGTCGGCAGTTGCGGACGGCGACGCGCGCCTCTTCCGCGCGCCGCTGCACGAGTCGCACCAGCTCTTTGCGACGCTCGTCGTTGAGCTGGGGAATGGAAAGCCGAATGATCGTGCCGTCATTGTTGGGGTTCAGGCCCAGGTCCGATTTCTGGATCGCTTTTTCGATCAGCGGGAGGGCGCTGCGGTCCCACGGTTGAATGGTGATGAGTCGAGCCTCAGGAGCCGAGATGGTCGCGAGCGCGTTGACCGGTGTTGGAGTCCCAAAGTAGTCGACCATGACGCGATCGAGCAGCGCTGGAGACGCGCGACCAGTCCTGATGGTGCTCAGCTCGTGTTTGAGCGCCTCAATGCTCTTGTGCATGCGCTCCTGCGCCGTCTTCTGGATATCATCCACCGACATGCGCGGACGCCTCCCCTACCTCATCCGGGCTTCGCCTACGAAATAAGCGTGCCGACTGCTTCACCGTCCAAGAGCCTTGCGAGATTGTTCGGATTGGTCAGATCGAAGACAATGATGGGCAGACTGTTGTCCATACACAGTGACAGCGCCGTACTGTCCATCACGCCCAGGCCTTGCGACAGTGCGTCAATGTAGCTGAGCCGATCATAGCGCTTTGCGTTCGGATTGCGCAGTGGGTCATCCGTATACACGCCGTCGACCCGGTTCTTCGCCATGAGCAGGACATCGGCGCCGACTTCCAGCGCGCGCAGGGCCGCGGCCGTGTCCGCGGTGAAGAAGGGATTGCCGGTGCCGGCGCCGAAGACCACGACCCTCCCCTTCTCCAGGTGCTGGATCGCCGCCTCGCGAATGTACGACTCCGCCACCTGCGCCATCGTGATGGCGGACTGCACGCGTGTCTCCACGTGCAGGCGTTCCAGGGCTCCTTTGAGGGCGAGGGCGTTGATCACCGTCGCCAGCATTCCCATGTAGTCGGCCGTCGCGCGATCGATCCCGGACAGGGAGGCCTGTTCGCCTCGCCAGATGTTCCCGCCGCCGACGACTACCCCGATCTGCACCCCGCGCTCACGCACGCCGTGTACCTGAGAGGCGACGTAGTTGACCGTCCCCTGATCGATGCCATAGCCGGCATCGCCCTGGAGCGACTGCCCGCTCATTTTGAGCATGACGCGGCGATACCGGGCGCGAGACATCTACGCGCCCAATTCGTACCGTGTGAACCGGCGAATGACGATATTTTCGCCCGTGCGCGCAGCCGTGTCGCGCACCAAATCCGCGACGGTGCGCTTCGGGTCTTTGATGAATGGCTGGCTCAGGAGTGGCAGATCCTCGGTCGAGCCGGCGCTCTCGCCGCCGCCCTCGCCGTCGCCCTCGGCGTCGCCGACAGATGGCGGGTTCGTCGCCGCGATCTGCATCGCGATGTCGTGCGCAAGCGCGCGGAAGTCGGGCGTGCGGGCGACGAAGTCGGTTTCGCAGTTGACTTCGACGATCACGCCGATCTTGCCGCCAGCGTGGATGTACGCGTCCACGATTCCTTCGGTCGCCTCGCGCCCGGCGCGCTTCGCCACCTGGGCGAGTCCTCGCTGGCGCAGCAGCGCCGCAGCTCGATCGAGGTCCCCGTCAGCTTCGACGAGTGCACGCTTGCAGTCCATTACCCCTGCGCCGCTCTTCTCGCGCAGCTCTTTGACCCGGTCGGCGGAAATCTCCACCCGGAGCTCCTTTCTTGGTGGGCTATGTGGTGCGTGAGCTATTCTGCCGGCGCGACTTCGGTCGGCGTCGCCGGCTCCTGCCCGTTTTCAAGGAATGCCGCTTCCGCGGCGGCCGTCACGTCGGCGGCGACCGCGGCCAGCTCTCCCGCCTTCTCTTCGCCCTCGCCTGTCTCTTCCGGCGCGGCCTCGACCATCGCCGCCTCGCGGATTCGCGTGCCCTCGAGCGCGGCGTCCGCGATCCGACTGGTCACCAGGCGAATCGCTCGGATCGCGTCGTCGTTGGACGGGATGGGGTAATCCACAACGGTGGGGTCGCAATTGGTGTCTACCATCGAGACGATGGGGATCTCCAGCCGAAGCGCCTCGGCGATCACGATGTGCTCGCGCTGGGGGTCGACGATGAAGACCGCGTCCGGGAGACGCTTGAGCGCTCGAATCCCCCCCAGGAGCTTATTGAGACGCTCGATCTGATCCTCCAGCCGCGTGGCTTCCTTCTTCGGAAGCCGCTCGAAATCACCGGCCACCTTGCGCTCTTCCAGCTCATCCAACCGCCGGATGCGCATCTGGATCGTTTGGAAATTCGTCAGCATGCCGCCGAGCCAGCGATGGTTCACATAGGGCATACCGGCCCGGGACGCCTCCTCGCGGATCGCGTCCTGCGCTTGCTTCTTGGTGCCCACGAAGAGGATCTTGCCTCCATCCGCGGCGAGGTTCTTGACCCACTCCATCGCCTCGTCCAGCCGACGGACCGTTTGCTGAAGATCGATGATGTGGATTCCGTTGCGCTCCGTAAAGATGAACGGGCGCATCTTCGGGTTCCAGCGTCGCGTCTGATGCCCAAAGTGCACACCGGATTCGAGGAGCATTTTCATCGAGACCGTGGCCATTGCGACTCCCTCCGTTGCTGCCTCCGCTGTCATCAATCTGCGTGGGACCTCGCGGCACGGCCACGGCAGTCCGACAGCGTGCGAATTTGCCTGCGGGCTTGGTCGATTATAGCCTGCTACAGGATGAATCGATTGAGGTCGTCGTTTGCGACGAGCGCGTCGGTACGCTCCTGGACGAAGGCGCGGTCGACGACAATCGTGGATCCGGCCAGGTCCGGCGCGCGAAACGACACATCCTCCAGCACGTGTTCGAGGACCGTTTGCAGGCGGCGAGCGCCAATGTCCTCGATCCGGCGGTTGGCCTCGGCCGCCACCTCGGCCATCTGCTCGATCCCATCCGGGGTGAACTCCAGGCTCACGCCTTCCGTGTCGAGAAGGGCCCGGTACTGGTTGCACAGGGAGTTCTCGGGCTGCACGAGGATCGCCTGGAGGTCGTCTTTGGTGAGCGCGTCCAGCTCGACGCGCAGCGGAAATCGCCCCTGCAATTCTGGAATGAGGTCTGATGGCTTCGCGCGCGTGAAGCTCCCCGCCGCGACGAAGAGGAGATGCCGTGTGCTCACGGGCCCGTAGCGGGTCATCACCACCGAGCCCTCGACGATGGGGAGCAGGTCGCGCTGGACGCCTTCTCCCGACACGTCTGCGCCCGCGTCGTGTGAGCGACCGGCCACCTTGTCCAGCTCATCGATGAATACCATGCCACTCTCCTCGACGCGCTCGAGCGCCTCATCGACGACCGCGTCGAAGTCGATGAGCTTGTTCGCCTCCTCTCGGGCCAGGATGCGCTTCGCGTCGCGAATGCAGACGACGCGCGAGCGCGGCCGGGGGCGCGCCATCATGGGCGGTGGCGGCTCGTGATACAGCTCCGCGCCGTCTGCCGGTCCGTAGTCCCAATACGGATCGTAGGGCTCGACATCGGGGACCACCTCGATCTCGATCATGGCGTCGTCCAGCTTCTCTGAGCGAAGCAGCCGGCCGATGCGCCGTCGGCTGAGGTCGTCCACTTCGACGGTCGCGTCCTCGCCACCCGACGCGGCCGCCTGGGCCGAGCGCACCGCCTGAGGAATACGCACCGGAGCCCTCCCGCTCGAGCTGCGCAGGGATCCGGCTTGAGCCTGGGCGACGACGTAGTCGACCAGCCGGTCCGTCGCGCGCTGCTCGGCCTTCGCCTGAACATCCTGGAGCCGTCGATCGTGGAGCCGAGCAACGGTGTCCTCCACCAGGTCGTGGATGATCGACTCCACGTCGCGCCCGACGTACCCGACTTCCGTGTACTTCGTGGCCTCGACCTTGATAAACGGGGCCTCCAGCATGGACGCGACGCGGCGGACCATATCCGTCTTGCCCACGCCCGTGGGTCCGATCATCAGGATGTTCTTGGGCATGATGTCGCGACGCCGCTCGTAGGGAAGCTGGCGGCGGCGATGCCGATTGCGGAGGGCAATGGCCAGCGCCCGCTTCGCCGCGCCCTGTCCGACGATGAATCGGTCCAGCTCGGCGACGATCTCGGCCGGTGTCAGGGCATCCATTCGTCGACGGCGTCGCCCGTCACGGCTCGCACGTGTCGGAGAGCTCTTCGAAGCGGCCTGCGAACGCTCGTCGGTCACGCGCGACCTCCAATTGCCAATTCAGGGTGTCGGCACTGCGCCATAGGTGACGGTATCCACGGAGATCTGGTCATTTGTGTAGATGCACATGGCGGCGGCGGTCTCGAGGGCGATCCGCGTGATATCGGGGGCCGGGAGGTTCGTGACCCGAATCAGGGCGCGAGCCGCGGCGTGCGCATATGGGCCGCCAGATCCGATGGCGGCAAGGTCCTCATCCGGCTCGATGACGTCGCCCGTGCCCGAAAGCACCAGGATTCCTTCTCGGCCTGCGACGAGGAGCCAGGCGTCAAGCTCCCGGAGAAAACGATCGCTTCGCCACTCGCGCGCCAGCTCGACGGCCGCGCGGCGGACGCTACCATGGTAATGTTCGAGCTGACGTTCAAATCGTTCGAAGAGAGCGAAGGCGTCGGCCGTTGCACCCGAAAATCCAACGAGCACTTCGTCGTGGAAGATCCTGCGGACCTTCCGCGCGCCGGCCTTCATCACGAGCTCGCCAACGGTCACCTGGCCGTCGGCGCCCATCGCCACCTCACCGTTCCTGCGAACCGCAAGAACCGTGGTGCTCCGTACTTGGTGGTTCGTGCCCACTCACAGCCTCATGGACCGTGCGCCGTCGTCAACGGCCCAAAATTATAGCATCGTGGTCCTCACCCCCCGGGGCGCCGGCCGGGGCTACCGAGAAGCAGTGGCGCTGACCCGCGCCACGTTGCGATTGTGATCATCCAGCGTCGCGGAGAACAGGTGCGTCCCGTCGCCCTTCGCGACAAAGTACAACCATGGGTCATCCGACGGAGCGGTCACTGCCCGCATCGCGGCGAGCCCGGGATTGGCGATCGGGCCCGGCGGGAGACCACGCACACGGTAGGTGTTGTAGGGCGAATCACGCTGAAGATCTTCGCGCCCGAGGTCGCCGGCCCAGAGGCGCGTCTGTGACAACGAGCCGAACGGGAAGCGCGCGTACTGCACGGTGGGGTCTGCTTGCAGGGGCATGCCCTTCGCAAGCCGGTTCTCGAACACAGCGGCGATCTCTTTCCGCTCCGACGGCTCCGTCGCCTCGCGCTCGATGATGGACGCCAGGGTGACCATCTGGTGGAGGGTGAGTCCACGGGCCGCGGCGCCCTGGACCAGGCTGTCGGTTACCCGCTGCTGAAACTGCCCGTAAAGCGTTTCGAGCACGCTCTCCACGGTCGGATCGGGGCCAAAATCGTAGGTCTCCGGAAACAGGTAGCCCTCAAAGGACGTCGCGTGCGCCGGAAGCGCGACGCCGAGGGCTTCGTCGTGCCCGGCCACGGCGTTGAGGAACTGCGCCGCGTCGACCACGCCCCGCGCCTGGAGGTACTGGGCGATCTCTTCGGCGCGCCAGCCTTCCGGGATGGTGATGAGGCGCTTCGAGATCGTCGGCCCCCGCAGGAGCGTGTCGAGGACCTCGCGAACGCTCATGGTTCGACGTAGCTCATAGTCTCCCGCCGCGATGTGGGCCGCCGCGTCTCGCATCTCCACTTCGATCCGAAACGCGGACGTCGATCGAATCAATCCAGCCCGCATCAGATCATCCGCAACGGCGCTCGCGGACTCGCCGGGCCGGATAGCGAAGGCCACCGGCGTCGGGTCGTCGCCGACGGGCCCGCCGTCCAGCCCGCGAATCGAATCAACCCATCGGGCGATGGCGTTTACGCCAATTCCGCTGCTAGCAGCCCCGAGCCCAGCCGCCCCCGCCGCCGCGACGAGGATGACGGCGAGCGAGATGAGTCGCCATTTCATGGCAAATCCGGCGCTGGGGGCGGATCGCTCGGGTCTGCGTGTGTGCGCTGCGCCGAATCGAGGTAGCTCTGGAGGATAAGAGCCGCCGCGATCTCATCGTCGCGATGGGCGAAACCCAGCCGATGGGCCATCGCCGTCGTCAGGCGCTCGTCCCACAGGAGGACCGGGACGCTTACGCGCGCGGTCAGCGCCTCCGCGAACTGCTCCGTCCGCCTTGTTTGGCGACTCGCTCCACCCGCCAGTGTGACCGGGTGGCCCACAACGATCGCCTGGGCTCCCGTCGACTGAACGATCTGTTCGATCGCCTCAGCGTCCTTGTTGTACGAGCGACGCGGCACGACGCCGTCCGGCGTGGCGATGATTCCGAGCTCGTCGCTGAGGGCGACGCCGATCCGTTTGGATCCCACGTCGAGCCCAATCACTCGTGACAACGAACCGTACGTCGCACAGGCGCGCACGCCGGTAGGTGGCGAGCCACCGCAACATCAGCGGTCGCCGTGCGCGCCTCCCACGCTGGTCGCCGACCGCGCGACCACGTTGTAGACCTCGGCGAGGGCAGCGTCCAGGCCGGCCGGGTTGTTTCCACTGCCCTGCGCCAGCTCGGCCCTGCCGCCCCCGCGGCCGCCGACCATCGGCGCGATCGCTTGCACGATACCGCTCGCGGGGATGCTTTCCGCCAGATCCTTTGTCACCATGGCTACGAGGGACACCTTCCCATCGGCCACGCCCGCGATCACCAGCACGCCTGACTGCAGGCGGGCGCGCAGCTCGTCGCCCAGGGAGCGAAGAGCTGCCGAGTCCGAAACATCGGTCCGCGTCGCGAGGACGCGAATTCCATTCACATCGCGAGCGTCGGAGAGGAGGTCGCGGGCGCCGGTCGAGGCGAGCTTCCGCTGCAGCTCCTCAACCTGCCGCTGCAGGAGCCGGGCTTCTTCGCGTAGGCGGTCGACCTTCTCGACGACATCGGTCGGTCCGGACCGAACGCGGCTCGCCACCTCTTCGACCGTCGCTTCGAGCCGCTGCACGTATTCCAGGGCGGGGGCGCCGGAAACGGCCACGATCCTTCGGACTCCCTGCGAGATCCCGGACTCGTCGATGATCTTGAACAGCCCGATGTCGCCCGTCGCGCGGACGTGCGTGCCGCCGCAGAGCTCCCGCGACTCCGCCATCTGCACCACACGCACGCGCTCGCCGTACTTCTCACCGAAGAACGCGATCGCGCCGGTCTGGCGCGCGGCGTCGAGGTCCATGACGTCGGTCACGACCGACTCGTTGCGCCACACCCGCTCGTTGACCGCCCACTCGACGCGTCGAATCTCTTCGGGCGTCAATGGCTTTCCATGCGAGAAGTCGAAGCGTAGGCGGTCGGGAGCGACGACGGACCCGCGCTGTGCGACGTGCTCCCCCAGCTCGTGCCGCAGCGCCCAGTGCAGCAAATGGGTAGCGGAGTGGTTGCGGCGAATCGCGTTCCTGCGCGCCACGTCGACATCGAGATGGACCCGGTCCCCGACGCGAATTGTTCCGGAGACGACCTCCCCTACGTGCACGATCAGATCGCCGCCGGGCTTGCGCGTATCGTGAACCTGAACGATCGCGCCGCCTTCGCTCTTGATCGTGCCGGAGTCGCCGACCTGTCCACCCTGTTCACCGTAAAAGGGGGTTCGATCGGTGACGATGAACACCGGACCACCCCCGCACGCGGAGACGCGCCTCCCTTCGACGACGAGCGCCCGCACGGTCCCCACAGCCGCGGTCGCGTCGTATCCGAGGAACTCGCTTGGTCCGAGGTCGGAGCGAACGGCCATGAGCACGTCCTCGACCGCCTCTTCGCCGCTGCCCGCAAAGGTTGACCGACGCCGTTGCTCGGCCATCGACGCGTAATAGCCTTCCAAGTCCACGTTGAAACCGCGGCGCTCGGCGATCACCTCGGTGAGATCGAGGGGAAACCCGAAGGTGTCGTACAGCCGAAACGCGACGTCGCCGGGAATGACTCCGGACCCACCCATCTGGGAGAAGGCCTCTTCCAGCATCTCGACGCCGCGGTCGAGGGTCTCGCGGAACCGGTCCTCCTCCATCTGAGCAACCTGGAGGATCGTCGAGCGCCGCGAGTCAAGCTCCGGATAGACGCCGCTCATCTCGGCGATGACCTGATCGGCGATCCTGTGGAGAAACAGTTCGCTGATGCCCAGCAGCCAGCCGTGATAGATGGCGCGCCGCATGATGCGGCGGAGCACATACTCTCGCCCCGTCTTCTCCGGCATCACGCCGTCCGCGATGAGGAACGCGGTCGACCGGGCGTGGTCGGCTATGGCTCGAATCGAGACGCTCTCCCCGCGGTAGTCCTCCGGATCGAAAGGTTTCCCGGAAATCCGGGTTATCTCCGCAATGATGGGGCGAAACAGGTCCGTCTCGTAGTTCGATCGCTTGCCCTGCAGCACCGCGCTCAGGCGCTCGAGCCCCATGCCGGTGTCAACGGATGGCGCGGGTAGAGGCTGGAGGGATCCTCCGGCCTGTCGCTCGAACTGCATAAACACGAGGTTCCAGATCTCGACCCAGCGGTCGCAGTCGCAGGCTGCGCCTTTGCAGACTGGCTCGGGGCACGGAAGGTCGTCGCCCTGGTGGTAATGGATCTCGGAGCACGGCCCGCATGGGCCAGTGTCGCCCATTTGCCAGAAATTTTCCTTCGCGCCCAGGCCGATGATGCGATCGTCGGAGAGGCCGGCCTCTGCACGCCAGAGGGCGCGGGACTCGTCGTCCGGCGGAAGGTCGAGGTCGGAATCACCGTTGAACACGGTGACGACGAGCCGATCCGGTGGAATGCTCATCTCGCGCGTCAAGAACTCCCAGGCGTAGGCGATGGCCTCGCGCTTGAAGTAATCGCCAAACGAGAAGTTCCCCAGCATTTCGAAGAACGTGTGGTGGCGCGCCGTCCGTCCAACGTTTTCGAGGTCGTTGTGCTTCCCTCCTGCGCGGAGGCAGCGCTGGACGCTCGTCGCTCGCGAGTACGGGCGCCGTTCGCGCCCCGTGAACACGTCCTTGAATTGCACCATTCCCGCGTTGGTGAAGAGCAGCGACGGGTCGTTATAGGGCACGAGGGAGGAGCTGGGAACAACGGTGTGCTTGCGTCGCGCAAAATACGACAGGAAGCGAGCGCGCGCTTCGGCGGAATCGATCATCGCACTCAAGCGTCCGGTTTGCCGTGCCCCGTTTCGAGCACAAGCTCGGGGCGCTCGGTCTCCTCGTCCAACGGTGTGGGTTGAGTCAGACCCCAGAGCGGCTCGAGACGGTCGAATTGCTCGACTGTGATGGCCATCTCGATGCTGTCGCACCACTCGCCCTGGACATAGGCGATATTCCTGCGCACGCCCTCGACCTCGAACCCGCACTTTCGGTATGAGGCGATGGCCCTCGTGTTGAAGTCATACACGCTGAGCTGGACCTTCTGAATGCGGACGTCTCGAAAGAAGTACTGGAGCGCGAGCCGCATCGCTTCAGAGCCGTATCCCTGCCCCCAGTAGTCCTTGACGCCGATGCCGATGAACAATCGGCACGTGCCGATGTCCCGGTACAGGCGGTCGAAGCCGAGCATCCCGATCGCCTGTCCCGACAGCGTACTGATGATGAAGAGGCCGCTGGTCGGGTCCGTTCGGTACTGCTGAAATCGGCGCTTCACCTCGTCCATCGACATCCGCTTGCCCGGATCGGCGTTCAGATACAGACCCATCTCGCTGTCGTTTTCCCATTCCCACACAAGGGGCAGGTCGTCCTGTTCGACCTCGCGGACGAGCACCAGGCGACCTGCGCGAGTTGGGAGCATCTCGTTCTCCAGCCCTGATGGATGCGACGCGCCGTGCCGCGTGCTTGGTGCGTTTGCTGGTCTGGCGGCGTTGGACTTTCGGGCCACCGTAGCTAATGGTACTCCACGCCGACAGCGCGGGTTGCGTAGTCCCGACTCCGTCGGGGCGGGACCATACAGCCCTCGCCCGCCGGCTGCGCGAGCGGCGCTCCGAATTCTCTTGCCATCTAGATTGGTACTATAGGGATATTCGTCCGCGAAAGCCGGGCACCACAAGCCATTGGGGTGCGCATGCAAGGAGCGAGGATACGGCGGCCAGTCCGACACCGGGGTGTGATCTGTTCCCGCTGGCGCTTCTGGTGCCTGGTTGAGCAAGCGTGCGGGGCTCTCCCGAAGCACGTCCGTCGACGCCTGCGCAACGTGGCCGTCGTCGTGGAAGACGGGCCGCCGGTCGGTGAGGACGGTGACACACTCGGCTACTATCAAGGAACGCCGATCGGCGAGCGCGGATTGAGCTACTCGATGGTCCTGCCGGACAAGATCAGCATTTATCGGGCGCCCCTCCTGGCCGCCTGCCGTAGTCAACGCGAGCTCCGTCAGGAGATTCAGCTCACCGTGCTGCACGAGGTCGGCCACTATTTCGGACTTGGCGAGGACGACATTCCCTTCTAAGATGTCGAGCGCGCGCTCGGCAAGTCGCATTGAATTCGCGCGCCGGAGGCACGATGTTCGGGCAGCTTGGCAACTCGGGCTCGCCGCCCGAGCTGAAGTTGGAGATTCAGGACTATCTGCGCGACGTCGTCCCGTTGATCGAATTGATCGAGCGCGAGTTCCAGACGTGGATGGACATGGGGAGTGAAGACGCCACGACGCTCTCCCTGGAGCGCGACTCCGATGGTCAGCACGCGGCCGTGTACCTGTGGCGCGTGGGCCAGGCCGCTACCGACTTCGTTCAGCACGAGATCATTCGTCCAGCGCGGCGCTTTCACATGGCCTACTCCTATTGCCTGGAAGCACGCGCCGCCGCCGCGGACCTCTTCCGCGAGGCTGCTGACCTGGCGCTGATCAAAGACCCGGGACCCAAGGTTGGCGAGGCGAATCGGAAGCTGCTGGAAGCCCGGCGCCAGTGGGACCGCGCCGTCAAAGCGCGCAAAGATCTCGAGACGCGGCTCGCGGCCCTCTAGGGCGCAGCCGGGAGGAGAACCCCCGTCCGCATCGACATCCTCACGCTCTTCCCGGAGATGTTCGAGGGGCCGTTTCGCGCCAGCATCGTCCAGCGCGCTCAGGACCAGGGACTGGTGACGATCACCATCCACAATCTGCGGGACTGGGCCCACGACCGGCATCGCACCGTCGACGACACGCCGTTCGGCGGGGGGCCGGGGATGATTCTGAAACCGGAGCCGATCTTCGAGGCGGCCGACGACCTGTGCACGCCATCGTCCGAGATCGTCCTCCTCACACCCAACGGGGAGCCGCTTCGACAGACGACAGTCGTCGAGCTCGCGACCCGCGAGCACCTCCTGCTGATCTGCGGGCATTACGAGGGTGTGGACGATCGAGTCGGCGAGTATCTGGCTACCAGGCAGATCTCGATCGGCGACTACGTGCTGAGCGGAGGAGAGATCCCAGCGATGGTGATCGTCGACGCGGTCGTTCGCCTGCTCCCCGGCGCGGTTGGCTGCGCGAGCTCGTGCCGGGAGGAGGCGTTCAGCGAGGGCATCCTCGAATACCCGCAGTACACCCGGCCGCGCGAGTACCGGGGCCACGAGGTGCCGGAGATTCTTCTCTCCGGGAACCACCAGGCGATCGAACGGTGGAAGCGACGAGAGGCGCTGCGCCGCACGCTGCTTCGGCGGCCGGATCTTCTGACCCCGGCCCAGCGCGAGGAACTCGAGCGCGATTGAGCGCGATCCGTCATCTCACCGGCCACGGAGCCCTGTGACTTCCGGTCACGTTGCCCCCGAGCCACGTGCCGTCTAAAATGCGTTGGACCTCCGCCCACCTCCTCGAAGATCCTCCGTGTTCAATTCCACGACCGGAGCATGTGTGTGAACGCCTCGATCGTCATTCGGGCGAAGAACGAGGCCCGGGACATTGGCGACACACTCGAGCGAATTCAACGACAGACATCGGTTCCCCAATTCGAGACCATCGTGGTGGACTCGGGCTCGAGCGATGGAACGGTGGAGATCGCCCGCCAGTACGGCACAAGGATCATTGAGATCCCTGCCGCGTCATTCACCTACGGCCGTGCGCTGAACATCGGCATCGCCGCGGCGCGGGGTGAGTTCGTCGTGGCATTGAGCGCCCACGCGCTGCCCACCACCGACGCGTGGCTCGCCAAGCTGTTGGAGCCCTTCGCGGATCCGTCGGTCGGCGCGGTCTACGGGCGACACGTCCCTCGGGAGAACGCCACGCGGCTCGAGCTCTTCGGCATGCGCCTTTCGGGCGTGACGAGCGACCGGCCGCGACGGCAGCATCGGGACATGATGTTCTCGAACGCGAATGGCGCGTTTCGGCGCCACCTCGCAGTCAAACACCCCTTCGACGAGCGACTGCCCGGGGCGGAAGACCTTGCGTGGGCCGACTGGATCGAGCGCCACGGCTGGGTCGTCTGCTACGAGCCGGCGGCAGCAGTGTTCCACTCCCACGGCGAATCGCTGGGACGCCTCGTACGGCGCATGATCCACGACCAGCCCACGATCTGGGGGCTGAAGCTGGGCATTCTGGCGCGGCGTGAGGCGCCGCGCGCCGCGCCAGCTCCCGCGTACCGAGAGTAGGGCCTCGGCTCAACCCGGAACGCCGGGCGGCCGCCAGTGCGCCGTCTTGCGCGGCCCGTACGACCGGATCGTGAAGTGCAGGCGCTCCATCCCCTCGCACTCCATCTCCACCCGATCCCCGTCGTTGATGGGTGAGAGGCCCACGTGGTGCACGCCGCACGAGATCACGTCGCCGGGCTTGAGGGTGAGGTACTGGCTGAGCCACTCGATCTGGGCGCGGATCGGATAGGTCATGGCCGAAGTGCTGTAGTCCTGTTTGAGGTCCCCGTTGAGCCAGAGGCGGACCTGGACGTGCTGCGGGTCCGGGATCTCGTCCGCGGTCGTGATGACCGGTCCCATCGGCGCCCACGTCTCGAGCGCCTTGTGAAAGAACGTCGTTCGCCGGTTCGGGATGCCACGCGCGGAGATGTCGACGAAGTTCAGATAGCCGAACACGTAGTTGAGCGCGTCCGCCTCGCGGACCTTCTTCGCGGCGCGGCCGATTACGTACGCCAGCTCCGGCTCGGGGTGGAAGACCTCCGCCTCCGGGATGTCGGGCAGCTCCACCGTATCGCCGTCTCCGACGATGCTGGTGGCGCTCTTGTGGAAGAAGTCGAGGGGCGACGCCGTCGCCATCGGTCGGTCCTGGTAGTTGGAGAAGGCGCACAGGGCGTTGCTCGGCCGGGGTAGAGGCGGGCGAATGCGAACCGAGCTGATGGGCACGCCTCCCTCCGACGCGACGATCTGCTCGATCTTCGGGCGCAGCTCACCGAAACGGTCGATCAGCGTCTCCATCAGTCCCTCGGCGCAAAGAACGGGCGGGAGACCTTGGCGATCGACCTGCGGCAGCGCTCTGGAGATGTCGACCACGCGGTCGCCCTTGAGCACGCCGGGTCGATAGTCATCGAAAAGCAGGAGCTTCATTCATCCTCCAGGTGCGCCGATCTCGGCGCATGGGGTTCAGCACCACCGGCTCGCCAGTGTACGCCGCTGACGGCTGGAGCGCAAATCGCATGGGCGCCCGGCGCGATGGGGAACAGAGCGAGTCTGTATTCATCGCCGCGACGACCAGATCGCCCGAATGCGGTCGCTCGTCGTCACGGCCTCCGGGTAGCGAAGGACCGTCGCCATCGACCGCAGCGCCGTCGCATGGGCCTCGGGATCCGTCGACGCGACGCAGTCCTCGACCACCGCGACGTAGTAGTCGTAGTTGGCGGCGTCCCGCGCGGTGGATTCCACACATCCCTGCGTGACCACGCCGCCGATCACGATCGTCTTGACGCCGCGGGCGGAAAGGAGGAGGTCGAGGTCGGTGCCCGTAAAAGACGAAAGGCGTCGCTTTTCGATGACCACGTCTGTCGCCACGTCGTGCGGGAGCCCGGAGATGAGATCGTGTCCCCATGTGCCCTTGATGGTGCTCTCGACTCCCTTGAAGTTGGCCCCTCTCCGCAGAATCTCCGGCCCGGAGAGGCCAGCGCCGCCGGGCCCCAGCGTGTACTTTGTGAAGAAGATCGGAACCGTGGCTTGTCGCGCCGAGTCGATCAGCCGGGCCATCGACGGCACTATCGCCTCAATCTGCGACAGGTCGCGCCCATTTCGGTCGCTTGCCCCGCCCGGCGAGCAGTAGTCGTTCTGCATATCAACGATGAGAAGCGCCGTGTGGCGTGGCGCAACTCGTTCCTCCAGGGATCCAAGCACTTCGATGCCGGCGAGGTCCATCCCCGTCATCCTCCGCGATCACTGTTCGATCTCGAACGCCTCTCAGGGCGCCGGTGGTGCCTGCCTTCCTCGTACAGTGTCGGCCAACGACTGGCGTTCCTGGCGTTGGTCGCTTGACCCTTGATCGGGAATCCGTCTACAGTGTCCGCGCGAACCGCGAGAACCACAAACTGACCCTCAGCCGGATAGGGACGAGGCCGGCCAACGCGATCGAGTGCTTCGACGGAGTTGTGACGCTCATGCCACTGTTCCGCCAGAGTCCGGACCGCCGCGAGTATGACGAGGTGCAGCGGCAGATCGGGCACCTCGAGGACGAGATTGCGATCCTCTCCGGCCTCCAACGCGATCAGGAGGTCGCCGGGGCGGCCACTTCCAGCGTCGACCGGTCGCTGAAGCATCTCCGCGCATCGCTCGCCGGCACCGAGTTGGTGTCCAAGCGAGAGCAGCTCCAGGCGCTCCAGGAGCGACGGACCCAGCTGCTCAGTCGAAACCCGGACCTCGCCAAACCTCTGCCTCCGCCAAAGCCTCCGAGCCAGAACGACCGGCGAAGGACGGTGATCGTCCTCAGCATCGTCGCCATCACCATCGCCGCCGCCGGCGCCGCCGCGACGGGGAAGCTCCGCGTGCAACCCTCCATTCGCTCATCCGTGACCATGATCGCGCCGACGATCCAGCAGCGGGTCACCCAGCGCGGCGAGCAATTCTATTCCCAGGCCTTCAACATCGTGTACGAGGGCGGAACGGTCACGATCTCGGGCGATCCTGCACCCACCGGAACCTTCTCTGTTGACGACCGCATCGCGCTCAGTGTCGCCCGCCCGGACAAGACCACCGCGACATGGGAGCACTTATTCAACGAGGACTGCCAGAGCAATCGTCCTGACCAGCCCGAAGACCTCACCAGTCTCTTTCAAATAGGCGTCAACGTCGTCACCGTGTCGCTGTACGATGTGTGCGGCACGGCCGAGGGAACGCTCGGCCCGGTGCTCCTGTCCGTTCACTGATCCTGGCCCCGCTGCGAGCCGCGCGCTCGCCGACGGCCGGATCGATCACAGATACCCGCGGCTCCGCCAGAATCGCTCCGCCGCCGGGTGCAGGGGAATGGTGAGGGGGCCCTCCCGCGTGTTCTTGCACATCAGGTCGAGCCGCATGGGTCCCTCGCCGTACCACGGGATCCGGTCCTTCCGCGCCTCCAGGGCCGCGCAAAACGATTCCACAATGTGGTCTGAGGTGCTCGCCAGCGTGAACACGGGCCAGCCGCTGAAATCGACCGTCCACACGTCCTCTTTGAGAGCGGGGAACTCTTCGCGCGTGATGGCGACTCGCTGGAGGCCCATCCGCTCCAGCTGCTGAAGCTGCGGCTCGTCGACGGGAAGGAACCTCATCCCCAGCTCGAGGGCACGGTTCGCGTACATCGGCATCGCCTCGTCGAAGATGGCGTCCACCTCGCCGCGCTCGACCGCTCCGATCCGATTTGGGCCATCCGGAAACTCACTGTCGTACCGCACCTGACCACCCCACCGGTCGATATCGTCGAAGGAGATGCCGTAGACGGCGAGGACCTGGCTGGCGATCATGTGAACGGAATGGTCGCGCTGGCCTCGGAGCGAGAGCCGCAGCGGATAACGCGCATCGCGGAGGTCCGCCAGGGACTTCAAGCCGGTGCGCTCCATCACCGCGAATCCGAACTGGTCGAACTGGGGGAGCACCATGATCGCTCGAAGGGGAACGGGCTCTTTGAACGGACCGGCCCCCCGGACGGCCATCGCGAGCACGCCCCCCGGATTGCAGATCGCCACGTCCGCTTCGTTGGCCAGGAGGGCGTCGATGGAGTTCGGCGCGTCGCTCGCAAAGAATCGCACCGGCCATTCGGTTGCGCCCTGCGCACGAAAATGGATCAGCACCTGCTTCTCGGTCCACTCATCCGCCGCAACCAGCTCCGACGCTACCTCGAGCATGAGCCGCGACCGCATGACGACCGGTTGACGAATGACGCGTGGGATGGTCAGCATGGATACCTCCGAATCGAGTGGGCAACAGCGCCGAAGTTGGGGAGCGCTGCGCTGCCATCATACGGGATCGCCGGTTTGCCGAGGTTCAGCCGCTTCCCAGGTATCATCTGCGACGTCCGTGGTCCGAGCCGCGGATCCCGACGTCCGGACGACCCGCATCGTTTTTCGAGCGCGACCGGAGGTGAGCCAACGTGAAGCCCAGGATCGCAATCTTCTCTGGACCGACTGCGACGATTCAGAACAGCGCTCCCCTCATCACCAGCAACAAGGCCCGCAAGAAATACGGTCTACCGCTCCGCACCCACCCGGACGGGTCGCCGATGCGGTTTGACGCCCTTCGACCGCAGCGGCTGGCGACGCCGGTCACGGTGTACGTCGAGCAGTTCAGCGCCCATCCGTTGGAGGCCGACGCCGCTGAGCTGTACGCGCCGCCGGACGGCTATGTGGACAAGCACGGGCAATTCCATCACGAGCGGCAAAGTCCTGACGACAGGCCCGTGTACGAGGTCACCCTTGAGCCGGATGACGGCCTCTACCTTCTCCCGTACATGGCGCGCCAGGCCGACGGCTCGGCGTGGGAGGGCGACGGGGCATATCCGGGCGCGCCTGCGCACCTCACCCGCCAGCCGTTTTATCCGGATGCATCGCGCATCGTGGAAGAGATCGACCGACTGGGCATCGGCGAGGAGGGGACGGCCGACATCCTTGGCGGGAAGACCGAGTTCGACTTCATTCGCGCCGCGCCCTCGGGTGGCTACACCAAAGGGCTGGCAGAGACCCTCCGAACCGATTTCGGCAGCGGCGACGTCGCGCCGGAGCGCGCGGGCGAGGATTTCTTTGCGTATCGGCCTCCGCATCTCGGCCGCGGGCCCAGCGGCGTCAACCTGGCTCGCCTCACCAACGTGGTCCAGCGAGCGCTCGCGTCCGGCAGCTATGCGGGCGCCGTTTGGCTGGAGGGGAGCCCGTCGGTCGAAGAGACGATCTATTGGCTGAACCTCCTCATCGACACGACCGTCCCGATCGTGGGCAACGCGGCCCAGCGTCCCCACGGCACGCTATCTGCCGACGGCGACCACAATCTGCTCGATTCAGTGGACTACATCCTGTCGCGCATCTGGGTCGGCGACGACGGCCGCGACGTGGTCGGTGCGGTGGCGCTTCAGGATGAGCAGATTTTTACCGCGCGGGAGATCCAGAAGGGTGATGCGCGGCCCGGCGGCTATGTGGCGACCGGTGGGCACGGCGGCATCATCGGAAGTATCGGCCAGCCCGGTCCGCCCGTCCTCACCTTTCGTCCCGTCCGCCTGCACACGTGGCGGTCGGCCGTCAATCTCACGCGGCTCCCGCGCTCGGTCTCGGGCGTGCGACGGGTGGCAGACCGCATCGAATCGATTCCTGTCGAGATCAAGAACGCCGAGGGAGAGCTTCTGCCCACGGCGATTCCCCTCGTGACGATCGAGAAGACCGCGCGATTCCTCGCTCAGCGGCCGACCGTGGCCGCTGAGGATGAGGTCGACATCCTCGCCCGGATCGAGCAGAACCTGCAGACGGCGCCGCTGGCCGGGTTCGTCGCTGAGGGAACCTCACCCTTTGCGCGGATGACCGAGTCGGTGACGGCCGCGCTCAACCGCGCGGTCGCGTGCGGGATGCCGGTGGTTCGCGTCGGTCGGGGAAACGCGGAGGGGTTCGCGCCACCGGCGGAGCGCGACCTGACGATCTCAGGCAGCAACCTGACCGCCACGAAGGCGCGGTTGCTCTTGATGGCGTGCTTGATGCGCTTCGGCGCCTTCCCGCCAGCGAAAGATCCCGCCCATCCCACAGACGCAGAGCTGAAGGCCGCGCGGGTCAAGCACGCGGAATATCAGGCCATCTTCGACAGCCATTGATCATGGCGCTCTAGATCTTGAACTCGTCGTACGCCGCCGGAACGTACAGCTCCTCGTAGGCGACGTGCCGCGGCGCGATGCCCTGCTCGAACACGATCTGCGCGAGGTGGCCGTAGTGCCGCCGATTCGGCTCGGCGCCATACGCCCAGAAGTCGTCGCCCATGAGCGCGATGTCGTCCTCGATCGCCGCCAAGGCCGATGGGATCGTCGTGACATTTGACAGGCTCTCGCGAAGGCGAGCGACGGTGAGGTCCCGCGCGCGCACCATGGCCGCGTAGAGGTTCATCGGGACCCACGGGTACCGCTCCGCAACGTCGTTGCGAATGGCGAGGATGTGCATGATGGGGAAGAGCCGCGTGCGGCGGAAGTAGTCGCGCTCGACCTCGCGGTAGCTCGGGAAGAGGCGGCGCACGTTCGGCGAACCGTCGGCGAACGGCCGCGGCTGCCTGGCCGACATGAGAGCATCGATCTCGCCGCGCTCCAGCATCTCGTCGAGCGTGCGGTCCGGCGCGGGCGGGTGAATCGTGACACCCGGCGGCGGGTCGAAGGCCACGCGTGGCCGCCGACCGGGATTCTGCTGTCCTCCCGTGAACCACTCCATATCGGCGGGCTGCACGCCGAAGTCCCGAGCGAGAAAATCGCGGATCCAGCACATCGCGGTCATCTCGTATTCGGGCGCGCCCATCCGCTTGCCCTTGAGGTCACCAGGCTCCGCGATGCCCGCGTGCGCGTTGACATAGACCGCGTTGTGGCGAAAGGCGCGTAAGGGAAACACCGGGACCGCCGTGAACGGGCTCGCACCCTGGGCCTTCAAGACGATGTACGCGGCGCCCGCGAACTCGGAGGCATCGAACTCGAGGAACCGCGCCTGGCGCCAGAAGATCTCCTCGATGGTCATGGGGAAGGCGTGAAGGTCGATCCCCTCCGGCTGCACCTCCCCGGTGAACAGGGGAACGTGGCGGTCGTAGTTGCCGAGCGCCATGGTGATCTGCACGTTGGCCATCCTGCCCCCGCCATTGTGGTCCTCGGGCGAAGCGAACGGTCGCGCGCCACCGGGGCGATCGCGTCGCCCGGGGTATGGAACGGGGAGGGGCGGCCGCCGCCCCTCCCCGCGCAGTGTCAATGGATCGCAGGAATGCTAGGCGAAGCGGGCCAGCTCCGCGCTCGCGACGCCGGGCACGCGGACGTCGACGGCCGACCAGGACTCGCCCTTGTCGTCGCTCGCGTACAGATCGCCGCTGCGCTGCACGGCGTAGACGCAATTCGGCGCCTGGCTGTCGATGACGATCGCTTCCGCAAACTCGTGGTCTGCGCCCTCCAGACCGCGCTGGAGCCGATCCCAGCTCCGCCCGCCGTCCTTCGACCGAATGATGATGGACTCGGCGCCGGTGGGTCGTCGCCATTGGTTCGGCTGGCCGTGGGCCAACGACGCGTAGAGGGTTCGCGGGTCCTGTGGGTCCATGGTCAGCGGGACCGAGTACTCCTGCGTGAAGTTCATCGCGGTCGTCGACCAGGTCTCTCCGCCATCGGCGCTCGCGTAGAGCGCCCGGCCGGGCGCTCGCCCGGAGCGCGAGTCGTGGCCGCCGGTGGCGATGTAGACGTTGTCCGAGTGCTGCGGATCCACGACGATCGTATGCACGTCGCAATCGAAGTTGTTGTTCAGCAGGCGCCAGGTCTTGCCGCCGTCCGTGCTCTTCAGGATGTAGCCGACCTGGAGCGCCGCGTAGATCACACTCGGATCGTTGGGATCGATGGTGATGTCACGGACGTGAGGCTCCACGGTTGCGACAGGATAGGGCACGGTTGCCACGAACGGGATGTCCCAGACCGAGTCGAGTCGATCCCAGCTTGCGCCGAGGTCCTCGCTCACGAAGATGTCGATCGGCTCGCATCCGGCGTAGATCCGGTTCGGGTTCTTCGCGTCGACGGCGACGCCGCGAACCTTGCCCGGGCCCCGCTTGCCGTAGCAGGGCTTCTTCCAGCTCTTGCCGCAGTCATCGCTCACCCACACGCCGTCGCCGCGGGTACCGGCGATGACGCGGTTCGGCGAACCGGGCACGACCGCGACCGACGGAACCGCCCACGACTGCAAGCCCTCGCTTTCGGTGTCCCAGGCGTGCCCGTCGGTGCTCTTGAGCGTCACCACGCCGTGCTCGGTCCCAATGTACATTCGGGCTTCCACGTTCGGGCTCCTCCTAACCTCTCAAGATCTGTTTCAGGATATCGACAATTGCTTCCGGTGTCTACGGCAGCTTGGCTCGAGGGAACACCTTCTTGGCCACGTCTTCGAAGACGTTCTTCTTGTCTTTCTCTGCGATGGTCGGAATGCTCTCGATCACTGGCTTGAGGTCGTCCAGCATCTTTCCGGACGTGGGATCGCGGTACGAGCCGGTGCCCGGATTCTCGGTGCCGAACATGCAGCGGTCGCTCCCCACGATGCGGAACAACAGGTCGAGCGCCTCCTGGTTGTAGAGGACCGTGTCGAAATAAAACTTCTTCAATTGAGCGTCGAAGCCGCCGCTGGTCTCGAAGTGCCGGCCGAAGAACGCTCGATACCGTCCCACCTGGTAGGGGACGGCCCCGCCGCCGTGGGCGACGATGATCTTCAAGTTGGGGAACTTGTCGAACACCCCGCTCGACACCATCGAGATGATGCACCGCGTCTCCGTCGCGATGAAGTAGTTCGAGTAGGTGTCCCAGGGGTCTTTGCACGCGGCCGAGTGGATGAGGGCTGGGATGTCGAGCTGGACCATCTTCTCGTAGAGCGGATACCAGTACTCATCACCCATCCCCGGCGCGTGATGCCCGTCCGCCTCATAGGGGTCCGGGTTGATCATGATCCCGACGAACCCCAGGTCGTTGACGCATCGGTCGATCTCTTCGAACGTGTCCGAGATCGGTGAACCCGCGCACTGCGGCAGACCCGCCACGCCGCGATAGCGGTCCGGCGCCAGCTTGACGCTCATGGCGATGGCGTCGTTGTTCGCCTGGACCCACCAGTGGACAATCTTGTCCGGCTTCTCGGAATGCATCAGCTGGAAGGGTCGGGGCGACAGAAATTGGATGTCGGTGCCAACTTTGTCCAGGTTGTTCGCAAGGTGGTTCTTTACAGAGTTGGCCATCGACTCTTCGGTGATCCCCGCGTTCCCTTTGCCATGCGCCCCGCGGCTGGAAAGGAGCTGGGCCTTGTAGGCGTAGAGCGAGGGCGGCGCGTTCGTATGCCCGTGGATGTCGACGATCATGGAGACCTCCTCAGAATGTGGTGGCGGTCAAGCGCAGCGATGATACCAATCCCACAGATCGTGCGCAGCCGGCGTGGTCGCCTGCGTCACGGGATGGCGGCGCCTGCTTGCTCGCACGCTCCGCGCACTACCTGTTCTTCGGCAGACCCAACCGATAGGGTTCCCGACAGGGACTGACACGCGGCGCGGATGGCCGCTTCCGCTCGCGCGGCGCCCTCGCCGTCGCGGAGGTCGCGCGCGCGCATCTGGTCTGCGACGTGCGACGCCACGACCGCAGCGGCGACATGCCAGCGAGCCGCCGGTTCTGCGATGGCGCTCGGCTCCGGCGATATGCGGCTGGAAACGGGAGCCGCTCCTGACGATGCACCGCTTGCCGGGACGCTGTCCCCTGCCCCCGAAGGCGGACCTGAGCGCGCCCCGCTGCATCCCCAGACGGAGGCGAAGAGCACGAACGTGCCGACCAGGCCGACGGCGCTCCTCCCGCGCCATCGGACGCCGGCGAGCGGGGTCGCGCGGCCTCTTCGCGGCTCCGGCGCGTCGATGATGACGGCGCCGTGCCGCAGGACGATCGCTCTTGCCCTCAGCCCCACGGACCGAGAAACGGCTCGCCCTTGTACGTGTCGCTCAACGGCTCCAGAACCTCCGGCCAGTTGGTCGGATCGATCTGCCGTCGTGCCGACCGTGGATGCGGGGTCCCGTCCCAGCCGACCTGCTCCATGTAGTAGTAGATCTGGATGCAGTGGCCATCGGGGTCGAACGCGTGCGCGCAGTAGTCGATGCCGGGGTAGAGCACAGGCGGAATGAGGTTCGTCTCCACGCGAACGCCGTGCTCCCGGAGGAAGCGCACCCCGTCGCGGAGCTGCTGATAGTTCGCGACCTGCACGCCAAAGGACATGCACGAGGTGTGGGCGCTCAATCCCAGCCGGTCGCGCCAGCTCTTCGGAAACAGTCCGATGGAGTGGTGCTCCGTATTGCAGCGGAGGAAGCGGCACCGATCCCCCTGCCACACAGAATCTTCCGTGACCTCGAGGCCCACGACATCGGTGTAGAAGGCCGTAGCACGATCGACGTCCTCAACGAAGATGCAGACGGGCCCGTGGCGCACAATCTTGAAGGGCCGCGGGAGCATGACGCCGGATACGTCGTAGATCGCCGGCATCGTCTCCACATGGCGATAGCCCGCGGTAAACGGGACGCCGGTCGTCGCCAGCGATTCCTCGACTTCTTCGAGCTCGGATTTGACCGGTAGCACCACCTTTTCGCGAATGGGACGGCGGTATTCCGCGGGCTTGGAGTGGCCGTCCCATCCGATCTGCTCGATGCCGTAGTACAGCTCATTGATGTGCCCGTCCGGGTCGGGGAAATAGGTGGCCCAGTTGGATCCCGCTCCATCCCGCCCGGTTCGCTGAATGGGGATACCCCGCTCCTTCAGGTAGTCGACGGCATTCACCGGTTCGCTCAGACTCTGGGTCTGCCAGGTGATCTGGTTGATGGTGTTGTCGGGACGTCCCGGAGGCGCTCCCGACGCCGCCGCGCGCGCCTCCATCGCCTGTCGGTTGAACATCGCGAATGCATGGTGGTCGGTGCCAAAGCGCATGAAGTGGCCGCCACCGACCGGTCCCTCGTCGGAGATCTTGAACCCGAGGAGATCGCTGTAAAAGTGGGTGCACGCGTCGATGTTGGTGGCGTTGAAGCCAAAATGGCCCAACCGACGCACCTTGAAGGGTCGATCGAGCAGCACACCACCGACGTTGTATTTCGTCGCAACCTGGGTCGCCATCCCGTCTGTCCTCCTCTCGTCTCGTCGTCCGACGCTCGGCCGGGCTATTTGACGTCGATCATACCCTGCATCGGTCACCCACTCGCCGCTGCGTTGGATTTCAGCAAGAAACGGTACGCCATAACCGTGCGCCCCGACGACGGGTGGAAGTCGTATTCCGGCACCCGCTCGAAACCCATTCGCTCGTACATCGCCCGCGCGATGGCCATCATCTCGGTTGTATGCAGCGCGAGCGCTCCGGCGCCGATCTGGCGCGCACGCTCGACGGTCGCCTCCATGATGGCGCGGCCAAAGCCTCGGCCGCGCTCGGCAGGCGGAACGGCGAGGAGGCGGATTCCCGCCCAGCCCTCCGGCCACCCTTGCGCCGCCGCCTGTGGCCCCGGATGGTAGAAGGTCACGGAGCCGACGATACTCCCGTCGCGCTCCGCCACCAGGAGCTCGCCCTCATCGGCGCGGCTCCACACGTCGGCAGCCCGATCGAGATAGCGTTGCCACCGATCGGGCATACGTGCCGCGTATTCCCGATAGGCTGCCCGGATCAGGTCCGACGCGGCAGAAAACTCGTCGAGCCGGGCGCTACGCAACACGACGGACTCCCCGTTAGGACGGACCGGCGCACCCACCGCGACCTCGCAACAAGAGCCGAGACTTCCGCTCCGATAGCTTACCCCACCGATCGCGCGCGGCGTGCGCTGCCCGCGTGGCTTTGGCCGGTGATCTTTGCTATCGTCCAGGAACAACGCCGCGCCCCTGACGAATGGAGCCGAACGAGAGGTTAGTCTCATGCCGGTCTACCACTACAGCCGCTGGGACGGCTCGCAAGCTGTCGAGCCCTTTACGGCCAGCGATCTCATGGACCACCTGGCAGACCGGATGCTCGAAGATGGCGATCTTTGGGGAACGCTGCGCGAAATGCTCCAACGCGGCGCGCAGCTTCCGTCGGGCCGGCGGATGTCGGGGCTGCGAGACCTGCTCGAGCGGCTTCGCGAGCGCCGAGGACAGAACCTCCAGCGCTACAACCTCGGCTCCATCATCGGCGACATCAACAAGCAGCTCGACGAGATCGTGAAGGCCGAGCGCGAGGCGATCGAACGGCGTCTGGCCCAGAGCCAGGAGGGCCCCGGCGGCGACGACCTGCGCGAGATGCTCAAGGGTATGGCACAGAAGCGTCTCGATCGACTGCAATCGCTCCCAACGGACGTTGGCGGGCGGATTCAGCAGCTTCGAGACTACGAGTTCATGGACCAGGGCGCGGCGCAGCAGTTCCAGGACCTCCTCAAGTCGCTCCAGCAGCAGGTCATGGACGCATATTTCCAGGGATTGAAGCAAAGCATCGGCGCCATGACGCCCGATTCGATGCGCCAGATCGGGCAGATGGTGCGCGACCTGAACCAACTGCTCGATGAGCATCGCCACGGCGATGATTCCGGATTCGAAGGCTTCATGAAAAAATGGGGGCACATGTTTCCCCCCGGCATCGCCAGCGTGGAGCAGCTCGCGCAGCACATGCAGCAGCAAATGGCGCAGATGCAGGCTCTGCTCGATTCAATGACGCCCGACATGCGGCGCGAGCTCGAGCAGATGCTCGAGCCGCTCTTCCAGGATGAGGAGTTGCAGCGCGATCTGGCCCACCTCATGGCGAGTCTCGACGGCATGTCTCCCGACGCGCGATGGGACGCGTATGACTTCGCCGGGGACGAGCCCATCACCCTTCAGGAGGCGATGCGCCTCATGGGCGACATGCACGGGCTTGACGAGCTGGAGCGCGAGCTGATCGACGCGGCGCGCACGAATGACGCCAGCAGAATCGATGCCGAGGAAATCGGACGGCTCGTCGGAGATGATGCCCGCCAGATTGCAGAGGAGCTGCGCGATTTCGTCCGGATGCTGGAGGAAGCGGGACTCATCCAGCGAAACGGGAAACAGTGGACCCTTACACCCCGAGCCATGCGGAAGATCGGCGAACGCGCGCTCGAAAGTATCTTCGAGCGCGCGGAGGGCGGCCTTGCCGGCGAGCATTCCTTGACGCGCTGGGGATGGGGCGTGGAACGGCTCGACGACACGAAACCCTATACCTTCGGCGACGCGCTCGAGATCGACACGAACGGAACCTTGATGAACGCACTCCGCAGACAAGGACCGGGGACGCCCATTCAGCTCGCGAAGGATGACTTCGACGTGTTCCAGACGGCGTCGGTCAATCAATGCACAACCGTCATCATGCTGGATATGAGCTATTCGATGATGCACGGGGGCCGGTTTCAGGCGGGGCGAAAGGTCGCCCTCGCGCTGGATAGTCTGATTCGCACGAAGTTCCCCCGCGACACGCTCCAGGTCGCCGCCTTCTCCTACTTCGTGCTTCCATTGGAGCCCCACATGCTGCTCGAGACCTACTGGATCGACCCGCGGGGCACCGACTTTCCGGAAGCGCTGCGCCAGGCTCGAGCCATGCTCGGGAAGAAACGCGGCGGCACGAAGCAGATCATCTTGATCACGGATGGCGAGCCCCATGCGAATGCCTGGGGGTTCGGCAGCTACGAAGGCGGCTGGAGCATGCGGCAAGCCATGGACGACACGCTTCGTGAGGTGACCCGCTGCACGCGCGATGGGATCCGGGTCAACACATTCATGCTCGACACGGAGCCCGTCGTGACGACCTTCATCAAGAGCATGACGAAGATCAACCGCGGGCGGATCTTCTTTGCGGACCCCAGCCGCCTCGGCGAGTATCTGATCGTCGACTATGTGAAAAACCGCCGGGCGCCCGCGTAGCCGTCTATTTCTGAACGGCCTCCATGTCCAGCTCGAGGCGGATCGTGTCGCCCACGGTCCACGTGACCTTGGGGTCCCCAAGCGCGAAGTCGAAGCGATCGATCATCGCGCTGGCCGAGAACCCCCGATGCATGAGATTCCGATCCTCGGCCTCGCCGTTGTACGCGACGGCCAGCTCCACTTCGCGCGTCGTCTCCAGAATCGTGAGCGCCCCGATGAGCACGTACCCGTCGTCGCACCGCTCCGCGCGGAGGGACTCGAATCGAATGGTGGGATAGCGCGCAACGTTGAGGTAGTTCTCGCCGCGCAGCGCGTCGTCGCGGCGCTCCAATCCCGTATTGATGCTGTCGGCCGCGATGGTCGCCGACAGCCGCCATTGCGTCGGGTCGTCGGATTCGAGATCCACTTGAACGTCGGCGCGATCGAACTGGCCCCGAATGGTGCTGATGCCCAGGTGGCGCGCAGAGAATCCGATGCGGGAGTGGTTGGGGTCGTATTCCCATCGCATGAGCGCGACTCCTGCCATGCGTCGTTGGGCCGCGCGGGCCCTCGTCGGCCACGAACGGTACCTGATCTCGCAGCGCTGGTCAATTCATGCCTGTGCGCGCGAAGCAGAGCCGAACGGTTAGAAGGTCGAGAAGCCGGGCAGGCCGCACACGATGTCGCTGTATCCGACGAGTGCGCTCCCGTTCAGCGCGCCCACGATGAAGCAGGTCAAGCCGTTTGTCGGACGGCTCGCGCTCGTCACGCTGTTGGCGAGCATTTCTGTTCCCGCCCCGATCGTCGCGAGAACGTACCCGGTAGGCGCTGGTCCGTTCGGCGGGCCCCAGGTGAGCGCCGCCATGGTGGACTGATTCAGCCGCACAGTGAGATTCTGCGGGTTCCCGGCAGGCGTGTGGACGCCGATGGACGCGCACTCGAGATCCGACTGCTGCTGGGGAACTGGACCCAGCGGAAACACCGAGTAGCAGTTGAGTCCGGGGACCGCTCCAGTGTCGAGGTATCCCGTCTGGCTGGCGGGCAGCGGCGCAGGTGGCAGCAGACTGAGCACGCCGTTCGCGAGACGCGCCACCAGATATCCAGATTGGCCGGTGCCGGGGTCCCAGCTCAGCTGGACGCCGGATGCCGCTGCTGTCACGGCGAGGTTCCGCCCGCCGATCGACCCGGGCGATGGCGTTCCTGTGACCGGGGGCGTCGCCGTCGTCCCGGGCGACGGCGTGCCGGTCGGCTGTCCGGTCGAGCCGGTCGCGATAGTGGAAACCGCGGCGCCGCAGTTGAGTCGTCCCCATCCGAAGGACGAGTCCCATCCCGGCGCGCCGAGGTCCGCGGCCGTGCCCTCGAGTATCGAGAGAATCGTGCTGGCAGTCGCTCCCGGGCTCGCCGACTTCATCAGGGCGGCGCAAGCGGACACGTGCGGCGTCGACATCGACGTCCCGCTCGCTTCGGCATACCCGCCATCGTTCCACGGCGCAACGATGCGCACGCCTGGCGCCGTGATCGCGACGGAGGAATTCTGATTCGAAAAGGCCGCGTGGCGATCCGAGCTATCGGTCGCCCCCACGCCGGCCACGCCGTTGCACCCGGCCGGATATTCGAGGTCCGACGTCCCGTCGTTTCCCGCCGCGGCGACGACGACGAGCCCATTGGCGGTCGCGTGGTCGATGGCAGACTGGAGATAGCCTGGACATCCGGTGTCGAGGGCGCCGCCCAGACTCATGTTGATCGCGACGGCGCCCGAGGTGGCCGCAAAGTCAATGGCGGCGGCCACATCGGACAGGTAGCCGCTCCCCTGGCAGTCCAGCGCTTTCAGTGGGATGACGCGCAGGCCTGGCGCGACGCCGGCGATGCCCACCGACGGCGCGCCGGAGATCGTGCTCGCCGCGGCGATCGTGCCCGACACGTGACTCCCGTGACCGTTATCGTCCGACGGCTCGCCGGGGGCCGAGCACCCGGAGGACAGCGGGGTGGACAGGAACACGTGATCCGCCGCGGAGTGGCCAGATGCGTACGCCCACTGGGTTGCGAGGTCCTCGTGCGCAAAGTCGATTCCGGTGTCGATGACAGCAACCCGGACAGACGATGCGCCGACGGTGACTCCCCACGCCTGCGGCATGCCGATCTGGGGAAGGTTCCACTGGTCGGTCGCATACAGCGGGTCCGTGGGTGTAGGGTTCCCGAGCGTGGAGACGATGAAGTCGCGTTCAACGGATGCGACGGCTGAGTGCGCCGACAGCCGCGCCATGACGGCGGCTTCGCGCCCCGGATCGACCCTGGCGACGACCCCGTGAAGCCGCCCAAGCGTCCGTCCCGGCGACAGGCCCTCCTCGCTCAGGGCGCGATTCACATCAGCGGCGGTCGCGTCCGCGCGGAAGCGCACTACGACGCGACCGGGTGCGGGCCTGCCAGCGTCGGTGCGCTGGTTGGTCGGAGCCGGCCGCACCTGCGCCGATCGATTCCCCAACGCTGAGTCCGATTGAGCGCCCGCGGACGGTCCGGCGAGCAGAGCGACGAGACCTAGCGCAACAACAGCAAGCCAGCCGCCGCGGCGGATCGGAGGCGCCATGAGAAGTTATCGACTCGGCCAGGTGTCCATGATCTGGCGCAGGATGCTGAACTCGCCCAGATGGCCAGCCGAATGGCCCGCGACCAGAAAGACCTCGCGCAGCACCGTGTGCCCCGGGGTGTGGGGTATTGGAGCGAGGAGGTCCGTCGCCGGGTCCGCGACCAACGCGGCGAGGGCGGCACGGTCCGCCCGAAATCGGTCGATCGTCTGCGCCCAGGATGCCGCGTCCGCCACCGCGTCCCGCTTCGGCCAGTACTCGTCCGGCCACTTCGGGGAGACGTGGTTTGGGTTCCGGATGTATTCCAGAATATCCCATTGGCCGATGCGCAGGTGTTCGACAAGGTGCCAAGGCGTGTAGTCCACACGGGGCGGCCGCGCATTGATCGCATCCAGGGGGAAGTCGCGGATCGCCTCTTCAAAACCGCGATCCGTCGCGCGCGCCAAGTGGTCGAGCACGTGCTGGCGCAGCGTGTCTTCGCGGCTCATGACCGCCAGGTCCACTTGTGCACGTACAGGTATCCGATGCCGGACTCCGGAGTTTGGCGGGCGACCGGGCCTTGAATGTCCGACGTATGCGCGTTGACGATGGCGCTGAAGAAGTGCGGGATGCCGGGCACCTCCTCAGAGAAGATCTTCTCCATCTGTGCGAGCTGCTGCACGCGCTGGTTCGTGTCGAGGGTCTTCACGTACGAGGCCATGAGCTGGTCATACTCTGCGTTGGACCAGCCGCCCCGATTGTCCCCCTGCCAGCGATTCTCTGGGCGTGGAATCTGCTGGCTCGTGTACGCCTCGATTCGCTTCTGCCCGAATCCCCGAATCCCGACTCCCGGGATCAGCGCGCGCGCCTGCGCGTCGCGAAGCTGCTCCGCCGAGAACACGTTTGTCGAGGCGTCGATTCCCACGCGGCGCATGCTGTCGGCGTAGACGGCCGCCTCGCGCTCGTTCTTCGGTCCGCTCGAAGACCACACGCCGAGCGACAGGGACTTGCCCGAACGATCCGCATAGATGCCGTTCGCCCCTTTGACGTAGCCCGCCTCCTCGAGATATTGCTGCGCCTGTCGGGGGTCGTACCCGTGCTTGGTGATCACCGGCTCGATCTGGCTGTAGTACGGCGAGGCCGGTGTCGTGAGGGTCGTCGTGAGCAACCCCTTGTTGTCGGAGAGGACCTCCACTGCGGTTGCGGCGTCGATAGAATCGGCGAGCGCGTGGCGAACGCGCACGTCCAGGAGAGCAGCCGGGTCCGCATACTCCGGACGGAGCTGGATCACGGACAGGCGCAGCTCGACCGGGGCATAGAGCACCTTCCCCCCTTCGGTGCCCGCCCACCGTTCCTCGAGGGTCGCCCCGTCGGTCTCCGAGAAGACGAAGTCGCCCACGAAGTGCACTTGGCCGGACAGGAGACCAGCCATGGCTGCGTTCGGATCGCTGAACACCTGGACCCGAATCTTGTCGATCTTCGGTCGCCCGAAGACATACCCATCGAACGCGGTCCCGTCGATGTAGGTCCCTGGCTCCCAGCCGCTCACGCGATACGGGCCGAGCCCCACATACTCGCCGGTCCAAAAGGCGAGGCCTGCGAAGGCGACCGGATCGAGCTGGCCGAGCGAATCCTGGAGAAGGTGACGCGGCAGCGCCTGGAAGTCATTCTGCATCGAAATCGCGTCACCGTAGAGTCCCTTCCATCGAATCAGGACGGTTCGCGCGTCGGGCGCGCTCACCTCCTCCATCTGGCCGACTGGCGGCGCCGTGGAGACGCCGAAGTCCGGGGTCGCGTACACGCGCCATCCGAACACGAAGTCGTCCGCTGTGAGTGTCGTCCCATCCTGCCACGTAAGGTTCGGCTTCAGGGTGTATTGCGTTTCCATGCGCCCGTCCGGCAAGACACGCCACGTCTCGGTGTTGACCTGGGGCAGCGCCTCCGCGAGATAGGGCTGCGGGATGCCGCGCTCGTCCGAGTAGTCGAGCGTCGCGTTGAAGAGGGTGGTCGGCGGCGCGAGCGCGCCCGTCACCGGAACGATCGGCTTCGCCGCGACGCTCGGGAGCTCACCGCGAACCGCGATGACCAGAGTCCGCTGAGCCTGCGTCGCCGGCGACTCCACCGCCCGCGAGGCGGAGGGCGCGGGACTCGGGGCGCAGCTCACCAGCGCGCCTCCGACCGCGATCAGCCACGCGATCTTCACGAAACGATGCTGCAAATCTCCCTCCGGTGATGTACCGCAGCGGCGGTGCTGTCGTCCCGGATTTTCGTCCGCAACGATCTGCCGATCAGTCTATCACGACGCGCGAGGCCCGGCCCCTCGGGGTGCGCGCGAACCGCGCACCCCGGTGTAAACCGGTGGTAACGCCAATTTACGCGTCGTTCACGGCCTTCTATTTCGCCGGCAACGTTTCCGCCGCAAAGATACTCCGGACGTGCGCCTGCGCGTACCGAACGGGAACGCAGCCATCCCTCGACCGGCCACCTCCAATCCCAGCATGAACGGCCCGTTGCCCTGCATGGCCGGCGGGATGGCGGAACGCATCGAAACACAGGAGGGTGTATGTCTAAGAGTTCACTGCCGCGCCCGCTGATCTGGATCGTACTGGTCACGCTCTGTTTGGGCTTCCTTGCGCCGGTGCGCTCGGTGGCCGCCCAGAATGAGACGCCGACCGTGATGCTCGCATCCAACGACCAGTACGGCATGCTTCTCACAGACCCCGATGGATGGACGCTCTACACCTGGGATGGCGACCAGGAGACCGTGAGCAACTGCACTGGGTCGTGTGCCGACATCTGGCCGCCGTACACCATCGACGGAGATTTGATCGCACCGGACGACCTTCCGGCGAGCCTTGGCCTGATCCAACGGGACGACGGCTCATGGCAGGTCACGGTAGACAATTGGCCCCTCTACTACTTCTCAGGGGATGTGCACCCCGGGGACACGAACGGGGACGGCTCGCTCGGCTTTGGGGCCCAGTGGTATGCGGTGGCATACGCGGCGCCAGCCCCTGAGGCGGCGCCAGCACCGGAGCAGCCGGTGGTGGCGGCTCCGCCACCGGCGCCAGCCCAGCTGAGCCCAGCTCCGCCGGCGGTTTCCGAGCCCTCACGCCCATCGAATCTGGAGGCCATTCCCGCTCCGAATGCCGCGCCGAGCGGAAACGTGGCCAATCCGTCGCTCCCGTCCCCCTATTTCGGCGTCCCACCCGAAAACAGTGTGCCGTTCGGTCAGCCGCTCCCTCCGCCCCCAACCGGCGCGCCGGGCGCCGCGGCGACCACCCTCAGCATCGTCGCGCCACCCAATGGGACCATTGGCCTCTCATGGAATGGGGTCCCCGGCGCGGTCGCCTACCGCATTTACGACACGCTCGCATCAGCACCGCTCAACTACTCGGTAGCCCAAACGGTGCCCCAGAGCATCGGACAGATCGTTTCCAGCGGTCTCCTCCCGGGCTTGACCCCCGGCGCCCCTTACTTGATTCAGATCCGCGCGGTGGACCCGAATGGGCTGGAGTCGCCAGTCCCGGCGGCCGTGCAGATCACCGGAGCGCCACCCATCGCGGGCGGCGCCGGCACGAGCCTGACCGTGGTCAGCACCACCGGCACGTCAGTGACCCTATCGTGGATGCCGGTTCCCGGCGCGACCTTCATGGTCTTGCAGTCATCGAGTCCGTCGGGACCCTTTGCGCCCGCCATCACCTCCGCTGTCAGCGGCAATGGCGCGATGGTGACGGGCTTGCAGCCGAATGTGACGTACTACTTCCAGGTCGTTCCCATCGACGCCCTCGGAAACCAGGGAGCGCCATCAAACATCGCGTCCGCGACGACCAGCGGCGGCCCGCCCGCGGCGACGCCACGCGTCAGCGTCGGAGCGCTGACCGCCACGTCCGCCGCCCTTTCCTGGACGCCAATACCCCTGGCCGCAGGGTACCAGGTGCTCCAGGCCACGAATCCGACCGGCCCGTTTATTCCAGCGTCCATGGTCAACGCCGGTCCAAGCGGCGCCACCGTGGTGAACCTGATGCCCGGCACGCTGTATTACTTCCAGGTGATCGCACTCGACGGCGCCGGGAATCAGCTCACCGCCTCGAGCCCAATAATGGCGTCGACGAGCACCTCGGGCGGGCCGATCACCGCGACAACAGTACCCGCTCCGACCGGACTGACCGTACAGGCCACGACAGCCTCGACAGCGACGCTGACCTGGTCGCCGAGCAACGGCGCCATTGGCTACCAGGTTCTGCAAGCGACGAGTCCGACCGGTCCCTTCGCTCCCGTCACGTCCGGTTCCGTGATGACGACTGGGGCCACGGTAACCGGCCTCTCGCCCAACACGACCTACTTCTTCGAGGTGATCGCTCTCGATCCCGCAGGCCACCAGAGCGCGCCGTCCAATACGATCTCAGCGGTGACGACGTCTCCCCTCGCCGCGCCCCGGTAGGCCGGTTCGCCGCCAGCACAGAACTCGGAGCCGGACGCGGGAGTCGACCCCCTCACCAGGCCAGCGCGTAGTTGTCGCGTCGGGGGTCGGCTCCCGCGTGCCAGAATCCACTCCCCGGATCGAAGCGTAAGGCGCTGACGGCACCTGGCCCCTCGAGTGGTCCAACGACCCGAACCGTGTGACCCCGCCGCTGAAGCTCGCGCCTCGTCTCCTCCGGGATCCCCGCCTCCACGACAATCTCATCCGGACAAGCATGAGGCCACGTGGCGAGGGTTCCCGGCTGCAGATGCTGCCAACGAGGCATTTCGACCGCCTGCTGCGGGTCGAGATCGAAATCGACGATCCCGGTGAGGGTCTGAAGATTGACCTGCAATTGCGCGTCGAAGCCGGGCGTTCCGAACACGAGGTAGGGGCGGCCGTCCCGAAGCGCCATGGGCGGGTTCAGCGTGTGCCGCACGCGCCTCCCTGGCTTGAGCGTATTGGGGTGAGACTCGGATAGATGCCACAGGCGCATCCGATTGTTGAGCAGGATTCCCGTGTCACCGGCGACCACGTCCGCGCCGAACGCGTCACTGAGGCTCTGGATGCCGGACACGGCGTTCCCCGCCGCGTCGACCACCGCGAGATAGGTAGTGTCGCTTGGCGCCATGTCCGCGGGCACGGCACATGCCAGCGCACGCCTGAGATCGATTTGGCCTGCCAATTCAGCCACGCGCGTGTCCGCGAGAAGCTGCGCCGAGAGCGCCGCCGGATCCCCGACGTCGGCAACGCGTTCCCTGTCCAGGAAGCACAGCTTCTTGATCTCGACGAGCAGATGCACCAGATCCGGCGAATCGCATGGAAGTCTCCCGCCGGGGCACAGGCTGCGGAGGTCGAATTTCTCCGCCAGCTTCAGCTCCTGCAAAAACGTGACGCCCGTCGAATTGGGGGGCGCCTCGAGAACCTCGAGACCTCGGTACGGAACGCTGATCGGCTCCTGCCACTCGGCGCGGCACTCCCGCAAATCCGTTTCGTCGAGCAGCCCGCCGTGTTCGCGCATCCACGCAGCAAGCGCCCTGGCCGAATCACCGGTGTAGAACGCATCCCAGCCCCCGGCGCCGATGGCCTCGAGCGTTCGTGCCAGGCCAGCCTGTCGGATGACCGAGCCGACAACGGGGGGTGAGCCACCGGGGAGAAAGACCTCCGCAGCCTCCGGGTTCGCGGCCAGGGCATCTGCCTGCTCCCCGGCGTATCGCACGAAGGTCTGGGTCGCCGCGAAGCCATCGCGCGCGTAGGTGACCGCGGACTCCAGAAGCTCTCCGAGGGGGAGACTCCCCCGCCGCGCATGGAGGGCGCACCACCCGGCGACGAGAGCCGGTGTAATCACCGTGGACGGACCGTAGGCGGGGAGACCATGGGGAAACTGGTCCCGCGTCGCCCGTCGCGGAGCGCGCCCGGAGGCATTGACGACTTCCGCCTTCCCCTCATCCGCGATGTACACGAGCGCGAACCCTTCGCCCCCGATGCCCGACATGTGGGGCTCGAGGACGCCGATGGCGCTCGACGTCGCGATGTAGGCGTCGACGGCGTTTCCGCCCTTTCGCAGAATCGCGAGCCCTGCCTCCGCAGCCAGCGGATGGTTCGCGACCACGGCGCCGCGCCGGCCCATCACCAGCGGCCGCCAGGTTCGCAGCGTGACCCGAGGATTCATCCCCTGCATTCGGCCCCTGCACCTCTCTTTGAATTCTTGAGCGCGAAAGCATGATGGCCGCGCGATGCCGCATTACGATAGCCTGATCGGTCCGAGCGGCGCACGCACGGCCATCGAATGTTCGGAGCCGCCGCATCTGGATTCGCGAATAGCCCGTATAACTAGCAGTTTGGACCGGGAAGCATCTCGCACACAGGCAATGGAGGTTCGAATGTCCAGGAGATTGCGCAGCATTGTCAGCGCTGCGGCGGGAGGAGCATTGGCTCTGGTTCTGGCTGGGAGCATGGCTCCCTCAGTTCGTGCACAGACCCAGGCACAGCCGGCCCCATCCGCCATGCAACTGAGCCTCGACGCGCCCGACCCGGGCATCAGCATCGAGAACGGACAGCGCGTGACCGTTGGCGGATGGGCTGCCGAGCCCGGAATCCAGGGCGGTGGCATCGTCGGCGTGGAGGTGTATCTCGATGGAGTCCAGCAGAACAGCGGGACGCTCCTCGGGCGGGCACGCCTCGGAATCACCCGGCAGGACGTTGCCACCATCTTCGGGAGGCCGGATTGGGCGAGCGCCGGGTTCACCTTCGACTGGATCCCGCGTACGCTAACTCAGGGAAACCATGTGCTCTACGTTGTTGCCCGCGCGGCCAACGGTGATTCGAACGTAGCAACGGTGGCATTCACGAGCTGCGGCTGTGGGGTCAACTGGACGCCGAGCATTACGCACCCGGCCGTAACCAGCCTCGGTCCTCTCGGCTACGAGCTCGACACCGGCGGCCCGGGCGTGTTCATCGATCGGAACGACGACAGCCCGACGGGACGCTAGCCAGCGGGCGAGTCGCTCCGGCAACCGGTCATCGTCTCGGGGGTCCCGACGAGCTGGAAGCCAGTCGAGTCGCCTCCCACCTTGAATGCTGCCAGTAACGTCTCGGTGTCGCCGGGGCGAATCTGGTGGCTATCGGTGGCGAGGTCCGGCCATTGGGTCGCCGCTTGCTGGCGCACGGCCTCATAGCCTGGAAACACGGTTCGGTCCGCCATGTTCCATGCGCGGCGGCGGTCATCACGCAGGACGAAGGCGCGAAACGCGATCGCGGGCTCGGTCGAAAGATTCGTGACGTCCATGACGACTGCGACAACCGAGTCTTCGAACTCGCTGCTCTCGTCGACCGTCGCTTCGAGCGCGGCGCCCCTCACGTCACAACCACGGACCCGCTCGCCCAAAACGTCCACCGGCACACTGTCTTCCGCGAGCTCGCCGCCGGTGACGTCCGCGTGGGAGCGCGAGCTGCCGCCGACACCCTGCGCCAGGGTGCCGACGTTACAGGCTACGGCGAAGACGAGCGGGAACGCGGCCAGCCACGCCATGTGGCTCGAGCGACGTCGCATGGGTCATTCCAAGTCCCCGCGGACGGCACCGGGGGCGGCCATCCGTCCGCGAGGCCGGTACGCAAGCGGCGTGATGGTCTATGATAACGTCCACTACGCGCGGCGAACGCCGCAACATCCACAGAGGTTCGGGAGCTCTTGACCATGCGGATCCTCGTCTCGCTCCTGGTATTTCTGGCGGTCTCGCTCCCCACCTCCGCGAGTGCCGAAACCGCCGACTGCCAGGTCGGAAGCGACTCAGCACAAAGCCTCGACGTGATCCAAGAAGCGTTCGACGTCCTGTCGGTCCTGTTCGTCGAGCGACCGACGCCCGACGTCTTGCTCCCGCCAGCGGCCAGCGCCGTGTACGCGGCGCTCGACCCGGGCGCGGCCGCTGATGATGAGCCAACGGACTCCATCTCCAACTGGGACACCTTCGCCAGCCAGTTTTGCACGGTGTGGGCCGCGTCGCCTCCGCCAGACGCTCCAGATTCGGTGACCTACGCCGCGATCGAGGCTATGACGTCGGCGCTCAACGAAGGGCACACGCAGTTTCTGACGCCGGAGATGTACCAGGACCATCTGGCGTGGCAATCTGGCGACGTTCACTACGAGGGAATCGGCGCGCGACTGGCGAGCGACCCGCTCCACATTCAGCACGTCTTTCCCGGCAGCCCGGCTGAGCGCGCCGGCATCATGTTCGGCGATCACATCCTGTCCATCGACGGCGCCCCCGCGAGTGACATGGCGATCTCGGACGCGGTGCTCCGCATTCGCGGTGAGGCAGGTACGCCCGTCGTGCTGACCATCGCCCGGCCCGGGGTCGCGGACCCCTTCGACGTCGAGATCGCTCGCGATACGATCTACGTGCCGACCCTCGAATCGCACATGGTCGGCGACATCGCCTACCTCCACATCGATAGCTTCCCCACGGCTGATCTGGCGCCCGACGTGGCTCAGCAGCTCCGCGCATTCAAGGCACAAGGAGCCAAGGGCCTGATCCTCGACCTGCGAGACAACTCGGGCGGCCGCCTCGACGTCGGGACCGAGATCGCCGGGTATTTCCTCCCGCCCGGCACACCCGTGTACCAACAGACGACGCGCCGGGGCCAGCAGACGACCGCCACCGTCTCGAGCGGGCGGATCTGGGATAAGCCGATGGACGTCCTCGTGAACGACGGAACCGCGTCGATGGGCGAGATCCTCGCGGCCGCGCTCCAGGAGGGTAACCATTCCACGCTGATTGGGACTTCCACCGCCGGCGAGGTGGCCGGCAGCATCGTCGTGCCCCTGAGCGATGGATCGGCCATCCAGGTGACCACCCTCCGGATCGACTCCGGCAAGGGGACCATCCTGAACAACGTCGGTGTTCAGCCTGACGTCGAGGTCGCGCCTACGGTGGACGCGGCTCGCGCCGGAATCGACGAGCAGCTCAACGCCGCTCTCAGCCACATCGAGTCCGAGGTGGTTGCGTCCGCCGCGCTCTCCGAGACGGCCACTCCCTCGCCGGTCCCAGCGGCTTCGGCCTCACCCTCACCAACGACGATGGAATTGACGACCGTCCCCGACCAGACTCCGACGAGCACGGCGGGCCAGCCGACGCCGACACAGAGCCCAACCGCCACGCCAAGCCAGCCCACGCCCAGCCCGTCGCCCACAACCCCGCCGCCCTCGCAGACGACGTCGCCTTCGCTCCAACACGCGCCGAGCCCGACGCCCGAGCGCAAACGCTAGGGGAGGGGAGATCCGAGCCGAGCAAACGATCCCTCTCGCTATCGCCATGTTGCTGATCGCGGGATGCACCGGGGGCGCGCCGACCGTCGCGGACCAGGCGGGCGTGAACCAGACCTCAAGCCCGGCGCCGTCGGCGGCGCCACGCGTCGCCAGCACGCCAGCCGTGATGCCGACCATCGACGCTACCCCCGAAAAGACAGACAGCGGACTCCGATACGTCGACGAGGTGGTGGGGACCGGCCCGTCCCCAACCGTCGGTCAGACGGTCGAGGTGAACTACACGGGCTGGCTCGTGAACGGGACGAAGTTCGACAGCAGTCTCGACCGCAACGAGCCGTTCTCCTTCGTCTTCGGGACCGGCGCGGTCATCGCCGGCTGGGATGAGGGAATCGCGTCGATGCACGTGGGCGGCAAGCGTCGGCTCATCATTCCGCCCGATCTCGCGTACGGGGCGCGCGGCAACGGACCCGTCCCCCCAAACGCCACGATCATCTTCGACGTGGAGCTCGTGGCGGCAAAGTAAGGCCTGTTCGTGGATCGTCCACGTGATAGGATAGCGGCGAGTACGTCGTGCCAAGGACGGAGGGCGACATGGCAGCCGATCGTCAGATCTTCATCGGCACCCAGGACGGATTGTTTCGCGCGCAGTCCAACGGCAAGACTTCTGAAGCCACGTTGTTGGGGCTCAAGGGACTCGGGACGGTGATGTATCCGGTCGTCGACGCGCGGGACCCCCGACGCATCTACGCGGGGACCGGGCTCGGCGGCGTGTACCGGAGCGAGGATGGCGGAGCCTCATGGCGCGAGACCAACCAGGGGATCCTGTTCCGGATGATCTTCAGCCTGGCGCAGAACCCCGCCACAGGCGAGCTCTTCGCGGGCACGGAACCGGCGTCCGTATTTAAGAGCACGGACGGTGGCGAAAGTTGGACCGACCTCCCCGGCGTTCGCGCGCTGCCAGAAACGTACCACTGGACGTTCCCGAACCCCCCGCACGTCGCGCACGTCAAGCACATCGACGTGTGCGGAGCGGTTCCAGACCGCATCCTCGGCGCCGTCGAAGAGGGATGGGTGATTCGCAGCGTCGACGCCGGGAAGACATGGCTCAACGTGAAGGACCACGTCGAATTCGACTGCCATTCGGTGACGTCGATGCCAGACGACCCAACGCGCGTCGTCGCCACGTCGGGCCGGGGTTTCTTTCGAAGCGAAGATGGGGGCGCCTCGTTCGAACCGTCGATGGAGGGACTCACGTGCACCTACATGACCAACGTCGTGGTGCATCCCTCCCGACCCAGGGTCCTCTTTACCGCGGCGGCGGCGGTGCCACCGCCGTTCTGGCGGCGCGGGGGAAGCGCCAACGCCGGAATCTTTCAGAGCGACGACCAGGGGAAGACGTGGCGGCGCCTGCAGGGCGGCCTCCCCGAGACGATTGACGCGGCACCGCGAGTCGTCGCCGGCGATCCGGATGAGCCGGACACCTTCTACATCGGTTTCATCGACGGCAGCGTGTGGGTCACCGAGAACGGGGGGGAGGAGTTCCGTCAGATCATTACCGGTCTCCCGCCAGTCCGCAGCCTCCTCATTAGGCGCTAGCACGATGCGGAGCTTGCCAACCCCGATGGTCTCGAGCCGGTCGACCGCCGCCGCGAGGAGGGGGCGCCGCTGTTGTTCGGAACCCGTGGAACGCTGTGACGGCTCCGATGCCGGTGTCCGAATCGCTTGACCCGCGCCGGACGGCGCTCGTCTTCTTCGACATGTTGAAGGGCTACCACTATGATCGCGCAGGACGAGCGCTCCTTCCGGAAGACCGGCCGCTCGCCGACGCCTGTGTGCATATCCTGAACGCCGCGCGGTCGCTCGGGCTGCCGGTCGTGTACGCCGCGGCCGACCACCGCGCGGACCACCGTGATGCCTCGCCCGTCATCACCGACCTCGAGCTGCGCCGCCCCGATCCGCCGCCCGCTTCGAACGCGCCAGCCGGCGGACCCGGCGTCGTCCACGGGTCCGTGAACGCGGAAGTCATCGATGAGATCAAGCCTCAGCCCGGCGACTACGAGATCCGCAAGCACCGTTGGAGTGCATTCCACCAGACCGAGCTGGAGCTATCTCTGCGGAGCCGCGGCGTCGACACGATCCTCCTGGCGGGCGGATCAACCGAGGTCGGGGTGGCCAGCACCGCGTACGCGGCCCGCGACCTCGACTTCAACGTGGTCATCCTTCGCGACGCCGTGTCGTCCGGGCGCGGCCCCACCGTCTCTGATTTTTACGTCGATCAGATTTTTCCACAGGTTGCGCGGGTGCGAACGGTCGACGAGGCTATCGCGATGCTCCACGCGGGCGGGCAGCATGGCTGAGCCCGCGCTCGACCCGCGCCGCACGGCGCTCCTCCTCTTCGACATGCTGAAGGTCTACGCCTGCGACGCGGACGGGAGGGTCCGACCGGAGGCGGAGAGCCAGGTTGCCGCGTGCAGGCGCATGCTGGACGCCGTGCGCGCGCTCTCGGTGCCCGTCTTCTACGCCATCGCCGACCATCGGCCGGACGGCGCGGACTGGGCCGTCGCCCGCACGGACACGAACGCCGATCGGTTCGTCGACGTCGCCGCGGCGCGCCGCCTGAAGCCGGCCGCCGTCCGCGGCTCCACGGGCGCCGACGTCATCGACGAGCTGGCGCCCCGGGAGGGTGACTACCTGATTCGGAAGCACCGGTGGAGCGCGTTCCTCGGCACCCACCTCCAGCTCAGCCTGCGGACGCCGGGCATCGACACGATCTGCATCGCGGGTGGCTCGACCGACGTCGGCGTGGCCGCCACCGCGTACGCCGCGCGCGACCACGACTTCAACGTCGTGGTCCTTCGGGACGGGTGCCGGGCATCGAGGCCGGAGGTCGACGCGTTCTTCATGGAGCACGTGTTCCCACGGCTCGGGCGCGTGCGAACCGTCGACGAGACGATCGCGCTGCTTCGGGCCGGCCATACGGGGTCTCGGCAGTAAGGGCCGTCGCCTACTGGCAGCGGTGAGTGCTGAGAAAGGCGCGAACCCAGCGACTCCAGACCTTTTCAGCGGCGGCGGCCGGGTCGGCGTCGCCATTCTCCGCGACGTACGCGACGACCCGGAGGTCCGCGGTCTCGAGGTGCACGTCGGGCGCCGCATGGTCCTGAATCACAATGCGGCCATCGCTCCCGAGGCGCGCTAGCGCTTCTTCAACCTGAGAGACGACGCTCCCCTGTCGGAGGGTCGCCGCCAGCTCGCTCGCAAAGGCCGCTGGCGGGTCCCGCCGACGCAGCGCGGTGATGATCTCGTCCGCGAGGTCTGGAGCCATGGCTCGAGTATAACGAAGGCCACGACGGATGGAGGGCAACCGTGCGGATCGCGGTCGACATCGGCGGGACCTTTACCGACGTGACCCTCTTCGACGAGCGGATGGGTCGGGTTGCCCTCGGCAAAGCGCTGAGCACCCCGTCGAACCTCGTCGACGGGGTCATGGCGGCCCTCGCGAAAGTCACCGACGACCCGTCCGCGGCGGAGCTCATCATCCACGGCTCGACGATCGTCATCAACGCCATCCTCGAACGGAAGGGCGCCCGGGCGGCGCTCGTGACGACCAAGGGATTCCGCGACGTCTACGAGATCGGCCGGATCAATCGCCCGGAGTCCTTCAACCTCTTTTTTCGCAAGCACCGCCCCCTTATTCCGCGCGACCGCGTGTTCGAGGTGCACGAGCGAATGTTGGCCGACGGCACTGAGGAGCGGCCCCTCGACGAGGAGGAGGCGCGCACGCTCGCCCGGACGCTGGTCGAACGCGGCGCTGAGTCCGTTGCGATCCTGTTCCTGCACTCCTATGCGACGCCGGACCACGAGATCCGGATGCGGGACATCGTGCAGGAGGAGGCACCGGAGATCTTCGTCACCGCCTCGCACGAGCTGTCGCGCGAATATCGGGAGTACGAGCGAACGTCGACCGTCGCCGCCAACGCATACGTCGGCCCGCTCGTCAACCGGTACCTGGGTGACCTGCACGAACGCGTGACGGCCGGCGGCTTTCGCGGATCGCTTCTGATCATGCAATCGAGCGGCGGGCTCTGCGACGTCGACCTGGCGCGCCGCCAGTGCATTCAAATGATGGAGTCCGGACCGGCCGGCGGCGTCGTCGGGTCCATCGCGATCTGCGACCTTCTCGCAATCGACCACGCGATCTGCTTCGACATGGGTGGGACGACCGCCAAGGCGTGCGTGGTTCGCCGCGGCGCGCCCGACCTGTCGCCCGACTATTTCGTCGGCGGGTATAACGAGGGACTCGTGATTCGGATTCCCGTGCTCGACATCAAAGAGGTGGGCACGGGCGGCGGCAGCATCGCTTGGATCGACGAAGGCGGCGCCCTGCACGTTGGGCCGGAGAGCGCCGGCGCGGAGCCGGGACCGGTCTGCTACGCGCGCGGCGGCGCGCGCCCCACCGTGACGGACGCGGATGTGACCCTCGGCCGAATCTCCCCCGACCAGTTCCTCGGAGGCGAGATGCGCCTGGACGCGGAGGCGGCGCGGCGCGCCATCGTCTCCGACATCGCGAAACCTCTGGGGCTTTCGACGGAGCGCGCCGCGTCCGGGATCCTCGCCATCGCGGTCGCCTCGATGGCGAACGCCGTGCGGTCCGTGACCACCGAGCGCGGCCTCGATCCGCGCGACTTCACCCTCATCGCCTATGGAGGCGGCGGGCCGCCCCACGCCGTGGCGGTGGCGCGCGAGCTGAACATCGGACGGGTCGTCATCCCGCGGGCGCCCGCCCACTTCTCGGCGTCCGGCATGCTGATGGCGGACGTTCGCCGGGATTTCGTGCTCACCCACTTCGCTCGTCTCGCGGAAATCGACATGGCGGAGCTGGAATCGCTGTACCGAACGCTGGAGGAAGAGGCGCTCGCCTCGCTGCGGTCGACGTCGGTTCGCACGACCGATATCGTCTTCGAACGCGCCGCCGACATGCGCTACGTGGGTCAGGAGCACGCTGTTGCGCTGCCCGTGCCCGCCCACGTCGGCTCCGAAGACGCCCGCGCGGCCATCCACCGGGCCTTCAACGACGCGCACCAGCTCAGGTTCAGCCACAGCGCGCCCGAAGAGCCCGTGGAGCTGGTGAGCCTGCGCGTGTCGGTCGTCGGGCGCATCGCCAAGCCCCCGACGCCGCGGCTCGAGCCCGGGGAATCGAATCCGCCCGGCGAGGCGCAGAGGCCACGGCGCCCGATTGTGTTCGACGAGCTGCACGGGCCCCGGGAGTGTGTCGTCTACGATCGAGAGCGTCTCCGCGCGGGGAACGCCATCGTCGGCCCGGCCGTCGTGGAGGAGTCGGCCTCGTCTACGGTGCTCGGGCAGGGAGACCTCGCCCGCGTCAACGAATACGGACACCTGGTCATCGAGCTGGGGGTGAGATGAGCACCATCGAAGAAGCGCCGCCGACCGTCGACGCCATCACGGCCGAGATCATTCGGAACGCGGTGGTGGCGATCACGGATGAGATGAAGACCAACCTCATGCGCACGGCCTACAACATGATCATCTACGAGGCGCTGGACTTCACCGTCGGGCTCTTCGACGCTGAGGGAAACACGATTTCGATTGGGCTGGGCCTGCCCATGTTCATCCGCGGGCTCTCCGACGCCATCAAGGCCAAGATCGCCTTCTTCGGTCCGGAGGGCATCGAGCCGGGCGACATCCTCCTCACCAACGACTCGTACATCATGGGGAGCCACCTGAACCACATGATCTTCACGTTGCCCATCTTTTGGGAGGGGAAGATCGTCGCCTTTGCGTCCTCCATGGCGCACTGGCAGGACGTGGGGGGCGTGCTGCGCGGCGCAACCCAGGACATCTACTCGGAGGGGCTCCAGCTCCCCATCGTCAAGATCTTCAAGCGCGGCCAGCAAGACCGGGAGCTGACCGAGATCATCCGCATGAACGTGCGCTTCCCCGACCTGGCCATGGGCGACTTTCGGGCCCAGATCGCCGCCATCAAAACGGGCGAGGCGCGCTACCTGGGGCTGCTTCACCGCTACGGCGAGACCGCGATGCGCGCGAGCATCGAGCGGATCTACGACCAGAGCGAGCGGCTGGCCCGCGCGCGCGTGGCGGAGATCCCCGACGGCGTCTATGCGGCCGAGTCCTTCATGGACGACGACGGGATCACCCACGGTAAGCCGATCCCGCTGAAGGTGCGCGTCATCGTCGAGGGCGAGGACATGACTATCGACCTCAGCGAGGTGAGCCGCCAGGTGGGCGGCTACTACAACTCGGGGATCACGGCCGGCCGGTCGGCAGCGGAGGTCGCGTTCAAGTGCGTGACGAGCCCCCTCTGGATGCCCATCAACTTCGGGTCCTTCCGTCCGCTGAGGGTCGAGCTGCCGATGGGGCGGGTGATCAGCGCCACAAGACCGGCCGCCATGCGCATGTGGATGACGATCCCGATGACGGTCGTGGACACGATATTTCGGGCGCTGGCCCCCGCCATCCCCGATCGCGCCATCGCCGGTCACCACGCGGACCTGCTCAGCTCCCACACGTACGGCGTCGACCATCGAACTGGTCGGTTTTTCTTCGGCTTCGTTGGGCCGCTGGGCGGCGGCTGGGGCGCCAAGCGCCACGAGGACGGGGTGAGCGGAACGATCTGCATCAACGACGGCGACACCCACAACTCGCCCGTCGAGGCCAGCGAGGTCAAGTCGCCGCTGGTGATCGAAGAGCACTCGCTGATCCAGGACTCGGCTGGCGCGGGGCGCCAGCGCGGCGGGCTCGGGCTGCGGCGGGCCGTCCGCATGCTCACGCCGGCGAGCTTCACCACGCGCATCGAGCGCACCCAGTGCGCGCCCTGGGGCCTGGAGGGCGGGAAGGACGCCGCGCCGAACCGCGTGTACGTTCGCCGCGCCGGCGGGTCCATCGACGCGCCGCCCAACGGCAAGATCGACCTGATGCAGCTCGCAGCGGGCGACGTCTACGTGCTGGAGAGCGGCGGTGGCGGCGGCTTCGGCGATCCTCTCGACCGGCCGGTGGAGCTCGTGCTGGAGGACGTGCGGCTCGGCTACGTCTCGCGCGAGGCGGCGCAGCGCGACTACGGCGTTGTCGTCGACGAGCAGCTTGTCCTCGATGAGACGGCAACGGAGCTGGCGCGCGAGGCCATGAGGGCGGCGAAGATCAAATAGTCGATATCCAACCTGGCGCGGTTCCGCAATGCGTCATCAATCGGCTCGCGTCAAGATCAGCAAACAGGTTTGATCACGCGCGTTTGTCGCCCGTCACGCCCCGTTCGCCGGGTGGAGCGCCTCGTAGACGCGCTCGGCGGTGATGGGGCAGGCGGTGATCTGAACGCCGTAGGCGTCGTAGATCGCGTTGGCGATGGCGCCGCCCACGGCGGTGTTCGTCGTCTCGCCCGCCGCCTTCGCTCCGAAGGGGCCGGGCCCGATCTCCGTGGGCAGCAACACGGAGCGGAAGCGCGGCACGTCCATCTGGGTCGGCAGCTTGTATTCGCCGAGGCTCGCTGTGACGATGCGGCCGTCCTGGTGGACCAGCTCCTCGGTCAAAGCCTGGCCTAGCCCGAACACGAACCCGCCGTCGAGCTGTCCCTGGTGCGCCACGGGATTGATGATGGTCCCCACATCGACGACCGCCACCGCTTCGGTCGGCCGTACGCTCCCTGACTCCGGGTCGATCTCGACGTCCATCATGTAGGCGAAAAAGTTGTAGTCGCCGCCCTCGTCGGAGTGGTGCTCCGCCGGATCGAACGCGCCCACCGCTTCGACCGGCGGGCCGGCCGCGATCCGTCGCGCGACCTCCTCATACGAGGCGCGCTCGCCCGAGCCGTCGGTCGCCACAAACGCGTCGCGCTCCAGTCGGACGGCGCCGGCGGTCCAGCCCATCACCTCGGCCGCCAGCTCTTCGAGCCTGTCCTTCAGGATCCGCGCGCCCTCGATGGCGGCGCGTCCCACCATGTGCGTGGTGCGGCTTCCGCCCGAGCCCGGATCCCGCGGCGCCTCAGCCGTCGTGCCGTACCGCACGCGCACGCGACCGAGATCCACCGAGAGTGTGGCCGCCGCCGTCCGCTGAATCACGGTGTGCGATCCGCCGCCCTGGTCGGCGTTTCCCGTGATGATCTCCACCGCGCCATCCGGCGCCAGACGGAAGAGCAGCTCCGTTTTCCCCTCGCCGACGTGCCGGTACCGAAGGGCGACTCCCTGGCCGCGATTGGGGGTGCGCGCCCGCTCGTCCCAACGGGTCTCGCGGCGAAGGGTCTCCAAGACTTCGACGGCGCGCGGATTTCGGACCTTTTCCCCCGTCAGCGTCGTATCCCCGGGCTTCAGGCAATTGCGAAGGCGAAAGGCGACCGGGTCCAATCCGATCTCGCGCGCGAGATGGTCCACGTGGCATTCGCCGGCGTGCGCGCGATGGAAGTCTCCCGGCGCCCGCATGCTCCCGGAGGGCACAAGGTTCGTGTAGACGTTGTACCCCTCGTATCGCACGTTCGGGATGCTGTATGGGGCCATGCAGCCGATTCCAGAGCGTGCGGATGCCGTGGGGTTCGGTCGACCGGCGACGTATGCGCCCGCGTTCTGGATCGCGCGGCACTCGTGGGCGATGATCCGACCGTCGCGATTGAGCGCGGTCCGCAGGTAGTACCGAGCTTCGTGCTGCGGATTCGCGGAGGTCAGCTCGTCCGCGTAGCTCATGATGGCGCGAATGGGGCGGCCGGTGGCGCGCGCCAGGTAGGCGCACGGGAACTCCTCGATGGAGACGGCCTTTCCACCGAAGTCGCCGCCGATGAACCGGCTGTCCACGACAACGCGATCGGACGGCATCTCCAGCACGCTGGCCAGATTGTCGCGCAGGCTGAAGGGCGACTTGTTGGTCGATACCACCTGGAGACGGCCGTCTTCGTCGTACCACACGATGCACCCATGGGGCTCGATGTACCCCTGATGCTGCCTCGGCCCGTAGTAGGCGTCCTCCACAACGACGTGCGCGTTGGCGAACACCCGCTCGATCTCCTCCTCGCCCTTGCGTGCCGTGGCGTAGCTGGGAGCGTTGGGATGCCGAAGCGCCGGGAACTTGCCCGCCGGGTAATAGGACTCGGCGTTCGGGTGCAGGATGGGCGCATCGTCGCGAAGCGCGGCCTCGGCGTCGAACACGGCGGGAAGCTCCTCGAAGTCGACGACAATACGCCGAATCGCTTCGTCCGCGGCATCCGGCGTCTCCGCCGCCACGGCGACAACCCGCTCGCCCACGTATCGAACCCGGTCGAAGGCAAGAACCGGCCAGTCCGCCACGAGCCGGCCGTACCGGCGGCGCCCGATGTCGTCGGCCGTCAGCACGGCGTGCACGCCCGGCACCGCGCGCGCCGCGGTCGTGTCGATGGAGACGATGCGCGCGTGCGGGTAGGGGCTCATGAGGAATCGCGCCGACAGCATGCCGGGCAGATAGACGTCCCCCGTGTATCGCGCGCGGCCCGTCGACTTGAGCCCGGCGTCGACGCGCACCTCGGGAATCTCGAGCACCTCCGCGACTTCCCGCGTCAGTGTGGTCGCCGAAGCCCACTCCGCCATTCCTCTCTCCTCCTCAACGTGCGATGGTATGCGAACGCTGGACGCTCAAGCATGCTGAAAGGCCATTCGCGCTGAGCCCGTCGAAGCACGACGCCGGTCGACGCGGTCGCCATGCGCGGTTCATCCGCACCCTGCCACAGGAGCATCCTTAGGATACGGCGCGCAACGCGGGGCCCTCCACGCAAGTCGCCGATGGCGCGCGACTACCCCCTCGCGCGGGATCTGACTACCTCCCGGGGTCTCTCGCAGATTTCGACTGCAGTTGGACACTGAAGGAAGAAGCGCGCACGGGAGGTTGGCATGAGCGCGACATTTCCACACACACGCAGCGGCCCCAACTTCGATCGGTTGATCATCGGCGGTGTCCTCATCGCCCTGGGCGTGTTGATCCTGCTTCAGCAGTCCGGTTACGCGGCCGCCGGTCAGGTGATCGGTGGCTGGTGGCCCCTGGTCATCGTCCTGCTCGGGGCTTCGCACCTGCTGACCAACCGCGGAGCTGCGATCGGCCCCGTCATCGTGATGGTGATTGGCCTCGCGCTGCTGGCGGGCACGTTGGAGCTAGTGCCGGGCGGCACGCTCGCCCTGGTGTGGCCCCTCATCCTGATGGCCATCGGCGCGTCGATCCTCCTCCACCGATCGAGCGCCGACATCGCGACCACGACAGACCAGAACAATCTCGATCTCTCTGTCGGATTCTCCGGCATCACGCACATCAGCCGGTCGCAGCAGTTCCGGACGGCGCGCCTCAACGCCACGTGCGGCGGCATCGTCCTCGACCTACGACAGGCGAAGCTGGACCCAGCCGGCGCGACCGTCACCGCCAAAACGACGTGCGGAGGCATCGAAATCCGAGTGCCGGATGGCTGGCAGGTCGAGATGACGGGCACCCCAATCTTCGGCGGGTACGACATGAAAGATCTCGAGGCGGACGTGGTTGCCCCCGGCGCGCCTCGCCTCAAGATCGACGTCTCGGCGCTCTTTGGTGGCGTGACCGTCAAGCACTAGCCCTCTGCTCAGATCTGGAGCGGCGGCCGTTCCGCCGCTCCAGACGGGCCACCATATAATGGCCTCCTGACGCCCACCGCGTTCGGAACGGACTGCCGGAGTCCATCCCGGAGTCCGTGCCGTACGAAGAGGGCATCATCGCCTACCCGACGACAGGAATATGGCCACCACGAGCAGGAGACCTGCCTATGCGCCCGCTTTCACGCCACGCAGCTGGAGTCCTGGTCACATTGGTCGCGTTCTCGGTCGCGTGCGGCTCACCCGCGCCCGCGACCGGATCCGGCCAGGAGGCCCGCCGAGAGGCAGCGGCTCCCACCGCGCCGAAGCGCGTGCTTTCGTCCGTGACCGCGGATCTTCCGACTCTCCGCTCCCAGCTCAATCGCGCCGCCGGGGGGATCCTCGCCGGCGCTCCCGAAATCGAACAGCTCGTGCAATCCGGTCTCGCCATCGCGGACAACAACGCGGTCCTGCAGCCGCTCCTCGCCGAGGTGGTCCCCAGCGTCGAGAATGGCCTGTGGCGCGTGTTCCCGGACGGTCGCATGGAGACCACGTGGCGCATTCGCGACGGCGCCCTCTGGCAGGATGGCGCCCCCTTCACAGCCGACGACCTCGTGTTCACCTCGCGGGTGTTCCAGGACACCGACCTTCCCCTCCTCCATGTGGCTGCTTTTGACACCGTCGAGAAAGTCGAGGCGCGCGACGCGCGCACCTTCTCCATCACCTGGCAGAAGCCCTACATCAACGCCGATCGCGTGTTCGCCGCCACCGGCGACGTCCAGCCCCTGCCGCTGCCGGAGCACATCCTGGCCCAGCCGTACCAGGAGAACAAGGCGGGCCTCAGCGATCTCCCATACTGGTCGGATGAATTTGTCGGCACCGGGCCTTTTAAGCCGGGCGCCTGGGTCAGGGGCAGCTCCATCACGCTCGAGGCGTTCGACCGATTCACGCTTGGCAGGCCGAAGATCGACGCCATCGAGATCAAGTTCATCCCCGACCCTACCACGCTTATCGCCAACATCTTGAGCGGAGCGGTCGAACAGCCGATCGGCCGCGGGATCTCGTTCGAGCCGGGGCTCCAGCTCCGGGACCAATGGCGGGACGGCCACATCGAGTTCTCGCCTGGCTCCGACATCAAGGTCTGGCCACAGCTCCTCAACCCGACGCCGGCTGTGGTCGCGGACGTCCGGTTCCGTCGGGCGGTCTACCACGCCATCGACCGGCAGGAGCTGGCGGACACGCTGATGGCCGGACAGGTGGAAGTCGCCCACACGACTATCGGGTCGACCGACCCCGAATACCCATACGTGATCGATAGCGTTGTGAAGTATCCCTACGACCCGCGACAAACCGCTCAGCTCGTGGAGGCGCTCACCTACGCGCGGGGCGCCGACGGGATGTTTCGGGACGCGTCGGGCCAACCCCTGGTCGTCGAGCTTCGCTCGTCGCCGATGGATATCCTCAGGAAGACGAAGCTCGCCATCGCGGATTACTGGCAGTCAGCCGGGATTGGGGTCAACGTCGTCGACGACTCCCCGCAAGTGCGCGGCAATAATGAATACCGCGCCACGTTTCCAGCGTTCGACATGAGCCGCGCTGGCTCGGGCGCCGAGCAGCTGGAGACGTTCATCAGCTCACAGGCGCGCACACCCCAGAATCGCTACGTGGGCCAGAACGGACCGAACTACATGAATCCCGATTTCGACGCGCTGGTCGAGACGTACTTGACGACGATCCCCATCGCCGATCGCATGCGTGCTGTGGCCGCCGTGGTCCATCACATGACGGACCAGGTGATCGTGTTGGACCAGTTTTACGACGCGGCGCCGACGGCCGTCGCCAATCGGATGGTGAACGTCGCATCGAAGGTCGCGCGCCGCGGCACCAATACGTGGAACGCCTACGAGTGGGACGTGAAGTAGCGTCGCGCGCCTGCCAGTGGCGAGGGAAGGGCGGCCGTTTCGCCCATCTACTCGACCGCTGGCGGCGGAGCCTCCAGCGTCCAGCCCTTCTCGGCCAGGTCGAACCAGTTCCCCTCCGGGTCGCACGCCCGGTACTCGGCGTACCGGCGTCCATCCTGCGGGCGCCGCGTCGCCGGCGGCACCTCGGCCAAGGCCAGCTTTTCTTGAATCTCGTCGATACTCTCGACCTGGAACCCGAAATGGTTCAGTCCATTCGCATCGTCCTCCCCGCCCGCCGCGTGGGGCGGCAGCAGGGCAAGGTTGATGACGCCATCGGTGAGATAAACCACCCGGTTGTCGCTCGCCCGCCACACCTCCTGGAGGTCGAAGACGGACTTGTAGAACTCTGCCATCGTCGCGGGGCTCGCACATCGAATTGCCAGGTGCCGGATCGAGGGCATGTTCGGGCTCCTTTCTGCGCGCTGCGCGGGTTGGCGATTGGCTCCACCGCCGTTATAGCACGCCCGCGCACCTCGAGCGGCTACGGCGATGCGAGGCGGGCCCAGGTGTTCGTCTGGGGCCGATAGGCCCACAGGTCGTTCTCGAAGCCCCGCTCGTCCTCGCCACCGTAGACCAGCATCTGTGAGAACTCGTCGTCGAATTCGCGGTCCCAGACGGCAACGTGACCTGCGCGAGCCGACGGGCCGTTCGCCGCGTCGATGCGAAACCACCCGCCCGCCGACGGGCGGTACCCCCAGAGGTCGTCGAGGGGCTCTCCGTCGTCGCCGGTACCGCCGAAGACGATCATCTGCGCTCGGACGGGGTCCCAGACGGCGCTGTGCGATGCGCGTGGGCTCGGGCCACCAGGAGCGGTGAGGTCGATCCAGGCGTTCGTCGCCGGCCGATATGCCCAGAGATCCGACAACGCGGCGCCACTCATCAGGTCTGTGCCGCCAAAAATGAGCATCTGGGAGTCGTTGGAATCCCAGATAGCCGAATGGCGAGAGCGCGCCGGCGGTCCGCCGGCGGGGCGCAGCTCGACGGTCGCGTTCGGCCCTGGCTGATAAGCCCACAGATCGGTCCGTGGACCGCTCTCGGTGATTCCTCCGCCAAAGATGAGGGCCTCGCTATCCGCTGAGTCCCAAACCACCGTATAGGTGGGACGGAGCGGCATGCCGCCCGACGGGAAAAGATCGATCCAGCGTCCTTCCAGGGCATGGAACGACCAGACGTAGCCCAGGAGCTGGGTCTCGATCTGCCCGCCGACCACGAGCGCCTGCCCGTCCGAATCATCCCATGCGGCGGCGTGTCCCGATCGGGGGCGCGGCATCGACGGCAGCTCGCTCCAGCTATTGCTCGCGACCCGATACACGCGGGCGTCGTTTTTCACCCTCGTTCCGTCGTATCCGCCGAAGACCATCATGGCCCGGCTTCTCGGCTCCCAGATGGCGCTGTGCCATGCCCGACCGCTGGTCACCATTGCCGACAGGCGATACGGGACATCGCTCGTTTGGTATGTGGGGCTGTCCACGATGACGATGTACTCGCCGAGCTCCGGATCCGAAATGTCGAGCACGCGGTCCCCCAGGCCATCCGGCGCTGGACCGACAAGGTCTCTGCTTGGGGTGTATGCATAGAGTCGATATGGTCCCTCGCTCAGCTTGATGCGGAACGCTTGGGCGTCGTCCACATCCAGCCGCCAAATGTGCTGCACCGTCGCGTCCGTGATGGCGGCGGATACCTCCTGGCCCAGCTCCAGCGGGCATCCCTGGTCCGAAGTCACCTCACACTCGTCGGCGTCCCCCTGAGCGTTCAGCGATGGAGGACTCGCGGCCGGCAGGGCGGTCAAGAAGACAAGGACTGGGAGCACGATCCACCATCGCGGCCGATGGCACCGCGAGGCAATCCGCGATGGCGAACAATCAGGCTTCGGCACGTGCTTTACCTCCAGACCCGGCACACAACGACCTCCCATGCTTTAGATCGGCGGCGGGCGCAGCGTCGGGGTCGGGATCGCATCGTCCGAGGGAAACAGATCCGACGGTGGCGGTCGGAGCGTTGCCGTCGGAGGCGGAGCATCGCCTGCCGGCTCGTCGAATGTTGGCGCGCGAATGGTCGCGGTTGGAACGGCCGGCCGAGCCTGCGGTGGTTGAAGCGACGTCGCCGGCGCCCGACCCTGCGCCTCGCGGGGAAGTGATTGAAGCGCGGACTCCGCGTCGCCCTGCCCGGGAAGCAGCGCTTCCGCGCGACGAAGCTGACTCTCGGCTTCGTCGTCCTGCGCCAAATCCGCCAGCTCCTTCCCGTATTCGGTCAGGGCCGCGTACAGCTTCGCGTCCGCGGCGGCGTAACCCGGATGCGCCAGGCGAAAGCGATCGATGAGGTCGATGGCGGCGAGCCAGTCCTCGCCCCAGAGCCCGTCCAACTGGGCGAGTGCCCGATCCCAATCTGCGTCGGCCTCGACGTGAACGGTATCGTCGGGCGCAGCGCTGACCGCGGTCCTGGCGGGCAGTGCCTGAGCGGGTCGGTCGTCGCTCACTGGCTCCTGGACTCCACCACCATCCAGTCCACGCGACAGAAGCACGCCCGCGGCCGCGACGGCGACCACGGCTGCCCCGACGATTCGCACGAGCAGAAGTGGGGGCCGCGCGCGCTTGTCGTCCAACGTGGACGCGCCCGCTCTCCCGGTCCGTCCAGGTCCCGGTGCCGTCCCCGCTGGAGCCCCCGCGTCCTGGCGGGATGGGACGGGAACCGAGGGCGCCACGTACGGGTCCCAAACGCCGCGCCCGTCATCAGTTGGCAGCTGCAGGTCACGGGTCGGGAAGCTCGTCACGGTGTCCCCGGCCTCCCGACGGTGGCCCGGGGATGCGGCGCGCCCCGCGTCAGCGCCCGGGGGGTTCGATGCATCCACGGGCGCGCCGGCGCTCTTCGAGATCGGCACGTCTGGCGCTGGGCGCTCCTGGCTCGAAAAGGACTCGAAGGCCACGGGCGATGGCGGACTCGCGGGGGCCTGATTGTCGTCGGGGTCGGCCTCGGCCAGCTCCCGGCGCAATCGGTCGACGAGGAGATCGGTGTCCCGGAACCCAACGCGCTGTCGCTGAACGGCCTCGAGCCGAGCGAGCGCACCGCGGAGGTCTCCGCTCCAAACCAGCGCCATCGCGTTCTCATACTCCATCGCGAGGGCGGAGAGCCGCCGCGCCTCGACCGCGCGCGCCAGCTCATCCGCAAGCTGGCCGCAGGTGTCGAAGCGATCGCCGCGCTCCTTGCGCAGCGCTCGGAGCACCGCGAGGTCCATCGCCTCGGTAATCTCCGGCCGCACCCGAACAAGGCGCGGTGGCTCGACGGAGAGATGCTGCATCATGAGGGAATGCTGGTCGCCGACGAAGGGCGGCCGGCCGGCGAGCATTTGGTAGGCCATGACCGCGAGTGAATACTGATCGCCGGCCGCGTCGGCAGGCTCTCCCTTCCAACGTTCCGGCGCCATGTACAGCGCGGTCCCAGCCCGTACGCCCGGCTGGGTCACCGCTGAGATGCTGTCAAGGTGGGCGATCCCGAAGTCCGACAGGAGCGGGCGGTCCGCCTCGTCCAGCAGCACGTTGGAGGGCTTCACATCACGATGCAGGACGCCCCGAGCGTGCGCCGTGTCCAGCGCCGAGGCGAGCGCGCTCACGATCTGCGACGCCTCGTCGACGCTGAGGGGGTCGACGAGGCGGTCGCGCAGGGTGCGGCCACCCGGCACGTATTGCATCGCGAGGAACCAAACAGCCTCCGCCTCATCGAAATCGAAGTCCAGCACCGGGACGATGTGCGGGTGCAGGAAGCTTCCAGCAGCGCGGGCCTCGCGCTCGAACCGGCGGAGCACGTCCGGGTCTTCCCCCAGTCCGGGCCGCAGCACTTTCACGGCAACCTGCCGCCCGACGCGCGGCTGCGCGGCGAGATAGACCTCTCCAAAGCCGCCTCGTCCCAGGAGTCGCTCGATGACAAAGGTGCCGCGCTTGAGCACGGCTCCCTGACCCAGAACCGGCACAATGACTCCAGCTTGGTTCGGTGGGAGTTGCGACGGCCGCCGCCGTCCGGCGATGATTGTTACGCCCGAAGCGCCCCTTTGTAACACGCCGGCCCACAGCATCGGACATTGCGTGACGGTTTGCAAGGGAGCACAACGAATCACGGCGCAAGGCGGGCAAAAGGAGACGCGATGAAGTGCACCTGGATCTACACCGGTGAGGACGGCCGATCGCACTTTGAAGACCTGGACATCCCGCTGAACCCGGTCAACTACGGGACCAACTCGGCCCCCATCGCCGCTACGAACGTCGTGTTCCGCGAGACGCCAGTGGGCGGCGCGCTGGACTACCACCCCGCGCCACGGCGCCAGTTCGTCGTGAACCTCAGCGGGCTTGTGGAGATCGAGTGCGGCGACGGCAGCAAGCGCCGCATGGGCGCCGGAGATGTCCTCCTCGCCGACGATACGTCGGGCCAGGGCCACATCACGCGCGACCTGGAGGGGCCACGCCGTAGCATCTTCATCTTCCTATCCCCGGACCTGGACCCGGCGCAATGGCGCGTCCAGCGCTGATGGGCACCGGCTGGCGCACGGTCGCACTCGCGGCGATACTAGTGGGTCACTTCGCACGGCCATGACCATCGGGGGAGCCGACCCCCTCGGCGCGTTGTCTAGGAGGTAACTCATGAGGTGCGCACGGCGACGCGCGGTGGCGCGCAGTCCGCTCACATCGATCATCGGCGCGGCGCTCATCGTCGGCATCGCCGCGTGTGCGCCAGCTCGCTCAACATCGAGCCCGGGCGCGGTGTCTCCGCCATCCAGCGGAACGGCGCCCCACAAGTCAACCGTCACGGTCGCCATCGGGCAGGAGATCACCAACCTCGCTGGCAAGCTCGAGCCCCAGCGGACGTACGGCGGTGAATACGGGTTTTTGAGCAACAGCCCGCTCGTCCTGAAGGACGCCCAGGGAAACCGAAGCCCCCTATTGGCGTTCGCATTGCCTTCTCGGGACGACGGCACCTGGACGGTCAATCCCGACGGAACGATGACGACCACGTGGCACATTCGCGACAACGCGAAGTGGCACGATGGATTCCCCGTCACATCCCAGGATTTCGCGTTCGCAGGCCGCGTCTACGCTGATCCGCTCATTCCCATGCGGGAGCGCGAGCCGGAGCGCTTTGTGGACCGCGTCGAGCCGCTCGACGGGAAGACGTTCCAGATGTACTGGAAGGCGCCCTACCCATGGGCGGACGAGCTGATCACCCGTCAGTTCGAAGCGCTCCCAGACCATATCTTGAGCGCTCTCTATGACGCCGGCGATCACGACGCATTCCTGAACAGCTCGTTCTGGACCAGCCCGGCCTACGTGGGCGACGGGCCATTCCGGCTGACGGAATGGGACCCCGGCGCTCAGTTGATCTATCGCGCCTTCGACGACTACTTCATGGGGAAGCCGGCGATCGATGAGCTGGTGATGCGCATCATCCCAGACGCCAACACCCTCGTCTCGAATCTGCTGAGCGGCTCGATTGACGCAACGCTCGGGATTACGCTGGGCCAGCAGCAGGCGATCACCGTGCGCCAGCAGTGGCAGCAGTCCGGTGATGGCCAGGTCATCACGATGCCCGCGCGATTCCAGTTCGCGCAAATACAGTTCGACCCGACCCGAAATGGTCAGCCGGCGCTCTTCGATGTTCGCGTCCGACGAGGCCTGGTGCATGGGATCGATCGGGATACGCTCGCCCAGGTCATGACGGAGGGGATGTCCGGCGTCGCCGATGTGATGATGGCGCCGAGTGATCCGCTGTTTCCCCGCGTCGACGCGGCGATCGCCAAATACCCGTACGACCCGCAGCGGGCAGCGGCGCTCCTCCAGGAGGCGGGCTGGACCCGGCGCGGCGACAATCTGGTGAACGCGGGCGGCCAAGCGTTCGCGGTCGATCTGTGGACGACGGCCGGCGCCGACAACGAGCAGGAAGGCAGCATCATGGGCGCCAACTTGGCCCAGGTTGGCGTTCAGGTGGTGCAAACGACCGTGCCCCAGTCGCGCATCTCCGATACCGAGTACCGGGTGAGCTTCCCCGGCCTCAACGTGACGGCCGGCCCCATCGACATCCCGCAGACGATGAACGTCGCTCATTCGGATCAGTGCGCCGTCGCGGAGCGTCGATACGTCGGAACAAACCGGGGTTGCTGGAAGAACGCCGACTATGATCGGAACTACATTCTGGCATCGACCTCCCTCGATCCGGCCGAGCGCGCCGACGCTGTCGTGGACGCCCTCAAGGTCATGACGGAGGACGTCGGAATCTTCGGGCTTCTGTACAACCCCGAGTCTGTGGCCGTGCGCAAGGGACTCGTCGGTCCCGGGCGTCGCTGGCCACCCCAGGTGGGAACCACCTGGAACGTCCACCAGTGGCGATGGGAGTAGGAGGACGTATGAGCAAAGAGCACCTGGCCGGTGAGCGCGAGTCATCGCGGTCCTATTCGCGGGCGGTGAGAACAAAGGGTGGCACGACCGTCTACCTCGCCGGTGTTGGAGGCGCGAACGATGCGCAGGGAAACTCCCTCGCGGGCAACTTCGCCGCGCAGACGCACGCGGCCTTCACCCGTATTCGCGACACCCTCGCGCAAGTCGGTGGCACGCTGGACGACATCGTCACCATGACGGTCTTCATCACGGATAGTCGGTTCGGCGACGAGTTCGTCGAGCTGCGCAAAGCCTATTTCTCGAAAGGCTACCCGGCGAGCGCGCTCATCGGCGTCCACTCCCTCGCGCGCCCGGAGATGCTCGTTGAGATCCAGGCCGTCGCGGTGCTCGACGATTGACCGCCCCCCGTGAATCCGCGGCCCGCTTCACCGCGTACCATGGGCGCGCGCCAAACAACGAAGGCCGGTTTGGCGCTCGTGCTCCTGTTCAACCGGTACAGATGTTCCCGAGGTCAGGCCATGGCTCATCGATGGATCATGATTGCGCTTCTCGCCTCGATCGTGGTCGCGGCGTGCCAACCGATCACCGCCCCGAGCGCCTCGGCGCCCGCGACGGCGCAGTCCACAAGCGCACCGCGCCACCAGCTCGCGGTCGGTGACATCGCACCCGACTTTACCCTGCAGGACCAGAATCGCAACCGCGTCACGCTCAGCGACTTCCGAGGAAAGACGGTCCAGCTTGCCTTCTATGTCTGGGCCTTCAGCGGGGGCTGAACAGAGGAGCTGACGAATTACTCGGACCGTGAGTCCGAGTTCAACCAAGCCAATGCGCAGGTGCTGGGAATCATCCAGGAAAATCCGTACGTCGCCCGCGCCTTCGCCGACTCGATCGGAACGACGCTTCCTGTGCTCTCAGACTGGACGGCCGAAGTCGCCAGCGAATACGGCGTCTACGACGCGAGCCGCCACCTGGTCAAGCGGACGACCTTCACCATCGACGCGGACGGCGTCATTCGCTCGATCCTTCAGGACAAGGACTCGATCAACGTGGATCCCGGTCTCGACGCCTGCCGCATCCTGCAGCCGGTGCAGTCGACGACCGACGACTGAGCGAAGTCGTCGGCCGCGCGTTATCCCGGGCGCCAGCTCTGCAGGATGCCGCCGAGCGTGAGCCAGTAGTAGACGACGTAGCCGCCGGCGAGGAGGAGAAGCGCCCCGCTCGCCGGTTCGACGAATCGCACGAGGGATCGAGCGCGATTCACAATCCCGAAACGAACGAGGGCAATGCTGGCCGTCAGCGCCGTCACGACCGTCCCCATTCCCAGGGCATAGAGAACGAACTGGAACGTCGCCGAGGCCGCGCCGCCCGTCGCGAGCGCGCCGGCTACGACGCCAAGGAAGATGGGGAGCGCGCAGCTGAGGGATGCTGCAGCGTACGCAAGCCCGTACGCGAAATAGCCGCGGGGACCCGGCTCCGTCGACCGCGAGCCCAGGCGATCGGCGATGCGGTCGCCCAGGTTCGTATACAGCCCGATCCCCGCCACCATTCGTCCGCCCGCGCCGATCAGCCCGACTCCCACGACGAGCCCGATCCACGGAAGGAACGCGGTCAGCATCGACGAGGCAGCGCCGAGGGCAAGCCCCGCGCCGCCAAATACCAGGACGAACCCGGCCGTCATCACCCCGCTCACCAGGAACGCCTGCCCAAGACGTGGGAAGAAGCCACGCGATGCGCCAGCCTCCCCCGCTGCTCCGACAAACAGCGCGAGGTAGGCAGGAAGGAGCGCGAAGCCGCACGGGTTCACCGCCGCGACCATGCCCGCGCCAAAGGCGTAGCCGAAAGGCAGAACGTTTGCCAGGCGGCCGAGCGCAGAACCCGAGATCGACGAAACGGACTCGACTCCGCCATTGATCTGGCCGAGGTGGGGCCCCGTCACGATCGCGGCCAACCCCGCGCCCAGCAGCACGGCTGCCGAAACCGCGAGGCCCATGCGCTCCTGTGGGACGCGGGCTGAGATCATGTGGCGCCCAGCAGTTCTTGAACGGCCGCGCGGAGCTGCGGCTCGCGGACCGCGCCATTCACGGTGTCTACGATGTCGCCCTTTGCGCTAATGTACACCGTCGTCGGCATGGCGCGAACCCCGTACGGCTGGAGCGGCGACGGGTCAACGGCGTATCCCGCAGGGTAGCGGATTCCGAGATCTTTCAAAAGCTTCTGAGCGTCATCGTGGGTCCCCAATCCGGTGAACGGGCCGACGTCGATGCCGACGAAGGTCACTTTGCCCGCAAAGTCGTCGGCGACCTTCTGAAACTCTGGCATCTCGGCCCGGCACGGCGGGCATTTCCCGCCCCAGAAGTTGAGAACAATTGGCTTCCCCCGACCCAGCACGTTCGAGAATTTCACCTCCTGGCCGCCAAACACGTCCTGCCCCTGATACGCGACCACGGTGAAATCCTTGCCGGAGCTCGTGGGGGTCTGCGGCGCACCAATGGGAAGAAACGAGCACGCGCACGCCGCGAGAACCAGACTGGCAATGAGCAGCCCCAGAGCGGTGCGGTTGATTACTCGACGACGTGCGATGGTCTTGGCCGCTCGGGTGGGATCGACAATCAGAAGCTGACCTCCTATGTTGGAATACGGCGCGGCGCGACGGATGGTTCTGTTTCCACCGCGTGCTGCACTGCCCCTCGAAATGGTTATGAGCCACGGGGAGCACTCGTGGCAACCTATTGGGTCGCTGCCGGCGCGCCCCACACGTCTCGAGCGACCGCCAGAACGACCTCGAGCTTCCGCCATTGGTCGTCTTCACTGAGCGGGTTGCCCACGATGTCGGACGCGAAGCCGCACTGCGGGCTGAGGGCAAGCTGATCGACGGAAACGAACCGGCTCGCCTCCTCGATTCGTCGCTTCAGCTCGTCCTCGGCTTCAACCTCTGGGGATTTCGTGCTGACGAGGCCGAGCACCACCATCTTGTCGCGCGGCACGAACCGCAGGGGCTCGAAGCTCCCCGCTCGCTCGGTGTCGTACTCGAGGAGGAAGCGCTGGTGATGGAGCGTGGAAAATAATCGCTCCGCGATCGCATCGTAGTGCCCCTCGCGGTGCCACATACCTGCCTGATTTCCGCGGCAGAGATGGATTCCGAACAGGAGGCCGGGGAACGAATCGACGATGGCATTGTCGGCGGCCATCGACCGCGCCATGGCGGCGTCAGGATCCTCGCCGCGCACGCGCATCTGCGCCAGCGACGGCGGATCCACGTACGCGGTGTAGCCCGGCGCGTCGATCTGGACGTAGGGGCAGCCGGCGTCCTGAAGTTGTTGAATCATCGCCCGTTCCACTCGGACGACGTCGTCGACGAACCTCTGGACGTCCGAGTAGACGGCGCGCGAACCCTCGGCGTCGAAACGCTGGCTGATCCTATCCGGACCAATGAGGGTAACTTTGACCGGCGCGTGGGCAATCGCATGAGTGAAGCGGAACTCTTCGAGCGGCAGATTTCGAGCCAGGGCGATCCGCTCCACAACCGGCCGACGGTGCACCACGGCAGGCCCTTCGCCCACGTACCCCGGGTCCCAGCGCTGTCCCGGGCGGCCGCCCTCGACCCGCTGCTCGTGAAACTGCGCGGTGCTGGGCGTCGCGGCGAAGCCGCTGACCGAGACGGAGAAGCTGTCCTGAAAGTTCAGTCGCCGCAGCTCACCGTCGGTGACGATCGGGAAACCGATCGCTTCCTGCCGCGCGACGACCGCTCGGACGGCCTCGTCCTGCGCGGCGCGCAGCTCCTCGTCTGTTGCCTCTCCCCGACCGTGGCGCGCATAGACGTCCTTCAGCCACGACGGACGCAGGAGGCTCCCAACCTGATCGACACGCGCGCGGGCCAAATCGCGGCTGGCGTCCACCATCCTCCACCCCGCAAATTCACTCCCCGGCAGTATAGAGAACTGCTCGGCACGCGCTCCGTATACTTGGGCCGGGCGGCTCATATCGCCATCGACGGAATCGTCCACAGGGGGCAGCATCGTTGGCCAGCGTACAGATGCGCGGCGTTACGAAGCGATTCGGCGTCGTAACCGCCGTCGACGACGTCTCCCTCGACGTCGAGGACGGCGAGTTCATGGTCCTCCTCGGGCCGTCGGGCTGCGGGAAGAGCACGATCTTGCGCCTGATCTCCGGCCTCGAGGAGCCCAGCGCAGGCGAGATCGTGATCGGCAACCGCCCCGTCAACGCCCTCCCGCCGCGCGACCGCGACGTCGCGATGGTCTTTCAGAATTACGCCCTCTACCCGCATATGAGCGTATACGACAACATGGCGTTCGGCCTCCGGATGCGGAAGACGCCTCGGGCCGAGATCGATCGTCGGGTGCGCGCAGCGGCGGCGATGCTGGACCTGGAGCGCTTGCTCCAGCGCAAGCCTCGGCAGCTCTCCGGCGGCGAGCGCCAGCGTGTGGCGCTCGCCCGAGCCATCGTCCGCGAGCCGCAGGTCTTCCTCATGGACGAGCCGCTCTCGAACCTGGATGCACAGCTACGCCTGCAAACACGGTCGGAGATCGTGAAGCTTCAGCGGCGCCTTGAGGCAACGGTGATTTACGTCACGCACGATCAAACAGAGGCGATGACGATGGCGGACCGGGTCGCGGTCATTCGCTCCGGCTCGATCCAGCAGGTGGACCAGCCGCAACGGATCTACGATTCCCCGTCCAACTTGTTCGTCGGCGGTTTCATCGGAAGCCCCGGCATGAACTTCTTCCCGGGGCGCGTACACGCACACGCCGGCGCTCTTCGCGCTGAGACGGACACCTTCTCAGTCCCACTCGCTCCCGGAATCGCCCGGAGCGAGGGAGACGCGGTCATCGTCGGCGTCCGCCCCGAAGCGGTCCAAGTCACGCCAAGCCAATCGTCCGGTGGTGGGAACGTTGGCCGTGCAACCGTCGACGTCGTCGAGCCGCTCGGCAGCGAGCAGCTCGTCCATCTATGCGCCGGGGATACGCGCTTCGTCGCGCGCGTCGATCCGAGGATGCGCGTCACCGTGGGTGATCACATGGCGATATCCGTCGAACCGAACCGCGCCATCTTCTTCGACCCGGAGTCTGGCGGTCGGTTGGAGTCAGGCGCGGGTAGCGGAGCGGGCGTGACCGTTCATGTGTAACGCGCGAGACGAGCGATCGCACACACGATGGCCCGGCGCTCGGCCGTGAAGCTGGCACTTCAGAGCGACGGAGCGGCGCAAGGCAGAGGGGCTTTCCAAGCGTACCTGTACGTCCTGCCGGCCTTTGTCATCCTCCTCGCCTTTCATTTCTTGCCGATCTTCTACGCCTTCTACATCAGCCTGTTCAATTGGCGTATCCAGCAAGGAGGGTTCACCGGCCTCGCGAACTACGCCAATGCGCTGACAAATCCAGAGTTTTGGGACTCGCTGAAAGTCACCGTCTACTACGCGCTGGGCGTCATCGTCGCCAACCTTGTGCTATCGACTGCGATCGGTTACGCCCTATCGCAACGCATCCGAGGCCGCGTGCTCTATCGGCTCGTGTACTTCCTTCCGTACGTCACGCCGGTCGTCGCAGCGGCGCTCGTCTGGCGATGGATCTTCCACGCCCAATACGGGATCTTGAACTTCGGGCTGGGTCTCATCGGTGTTCCCGCTCAACAGTGGCTTCTGGAGCCCCGGGGCGTCGTCGAGCTGCTTCTGCAACCCTTTGGGGTCGCGCCGCCGGCGTGGCTTGCGGGGCCGAGCCTGGCGCTCGTCTGCATCATCGTTTTCACCGTGTGGCACACCATCGGGTTTAGCATCGTCGTGGTGCTTGCAGGCCTCGCCAACATACCTGGCGAGGTCTATGACGCCGCCCGCATCGACGGCGCGGGGTCATGGGGCATCCTGCGCCACGTCACGCTTCCACTTCTCTCGCCGACCTTGTTCTTTCTCATGGTCGTTTCGACAATCGGCGCATTCCAAAGCTTCAGCAGCATTTACGTGATGACCGATCCAACCCACGGCGGTCCGCTCGGAACCACGCGGAACGCGACCATGTACATCTTCCAGAACTTCTTCGAATTCACGCGGCTCGGATACGCGTCCGCGGTCGCCTTCTTGTTGTTCTTCATCGTGCTCGGTCTCACCATCGTCCAGGTTCGGGTCCTGGGGCCCCGTGTCCACTATCAGTAAGAGGGGCACGATGCAGACCACCCTTCCCCGTGTCACGCGACGGGCCCCCAGCGGGCCAGCGGCCGTCTCTCTGTCGGTCAGCCGGTCGGGCGAGGAGCGACGCAGGCCACGCCGAGTCGTGGGCTCGTGGCTCCTGCACCTGCCCCTCATCCTGGGCGGCGCCCTCATGCTCTTCCCCTTCTACTGGATGCTGACGACGGCGCTGAAAGGTCTCGAGGAGGCAAGCGCCTTTCCGCCGACCCTTTGGCCCACTGTGTGGATGTGGGACAACTTTGGGCGCGCATGGCAGGCAGCGCCCTTTGGCCGCTACCTGCTGAACACCGTGGTCGTCGCAACCGGACAGACAGCAAGCGTGCTCGTCACCGGCTCGCTCGCCGCGTATGCCTTCGCCCGCATTCCGTTTCCGGGGAAGAATCTCCTCTTCATCTGCTTTCTCGGCACGATGATGATTCCGGTCGAAGTGCTCCTGGTGCCCGACTTCATCATTCTCAAGAACCTGGGCTGGTACGACACGTACCTGGCGCTCATCGTTCCATGGATGACGAGCGTGTTCGCCATCTTCTTGCTTCGCCAGTTCTTCCTGTCGATCCCCGACGAGCTGTGGGATGCCGCTCAGATCGACGGCTGTGGTCGCTTCGGCTTCCTCTGGCGCGTGGCGGTCCCCATGGCGCGACCCGGCCTGATCACCGTGGGCTTGCTCACCTTTCATGGAGCGTGGAACGCGCTACTCTGGCCCCTGATCGTCACCGGGAGCCCGAACATGCGGCTCCTGCAGGTGGGGCTCGCCGCGTTCCAATCGGACGCACGTGTCCAGTACCACCTCTGGATGGCGGCGGCGACGCTGACGATGGCCCCGATGCTGGCCATCTTTCTTTTCGCCCAGCGATACTTCATCGACGCGGCTTCGCGTTCGGGGCTCAAAGGCTGACCATGAGGCCGATTCGGTTCGTCGAGATGTCATTCGTGCTGGGCCTCGCCTTGCTGACGGCGTGCGGCGGCGGAGGCGGAGCGCCCGGCCAGCTTCCGACTGCGGGAAACGTCGACGCCGTGCGCATTACGCAGCCTGTCGAGCTGCTGTTCTGGCATCGACAGGTTGGAGACTCGGAAGTCCTTCAGCAGCAGATCATCGACGAGTTCATGGCGGAGAATCCAAACATTCGAATCCGGGCGGAAAGCGTCGGAGATTATGACAAGCTGTACCAGAAGACGCTCTCGGCCATCCAGGCGAACGCCGCGCCGGACCTCGTGGCCGCTTACGAGAGCCAGGCAGCCGAGTACTACGAGGCCGGCGCGCTCATCCCCTTCGACGACTACATTCATAGCGCAGCCTACGGCCTCAGCAACCAGGAGCTCCAGGACTACACGTCCTCATTCATGGAGGCGATCAAGTTCCCGCAGTACGGTGGGAAGGCACTGACGTTTCCGTACACAAAGAGCGACCTGGTGCTGTTCACCAACATGGACGTGCTCCGATCGCTGGGCTTCGATCATCCGGCCGCGACGTGGGACGAATTCATCGACCATTGTCGGAAGGCGGTCGCGGCGAGCCGCCAATGCTACGCCATGTCCATCGACGCCTCAACCTTCGACGCGATCGTCTACAGCTACGGCGGAGAGCTCGTCAGCGCGGACGGGAAAAAGACACGACTCGATGAGCCGGCGACGACAAAGACGCTGCAGCTCTACGAAACCCTTGCACGGGAAAAGCTCGCGTACCAGGTCCAGGGTACTGACGACCAGAACGATCTCCTCTCCGGCAAAGCGCTGTACATGATTCGCTCCAGCACCAACATTCCCCGGCTTAGCGCGGGCTTCGCCGACAACCACAAGTGGGAAGTCAGCATCATTCCGCAGGGCACCACCGACAAAAAGGCGACCGTGCTGTTCGGCGCAAACGTCAGCATCCTGAAGTCAACGCCGCAGAAGCAGCTCGCCGCGTGGCTATTCGTGAAGTACTTCACGAAACCTGAGGTCACCGCCCGATGGGGGCTGGACCCGTCGAACGGCTACTTCCCGGTGCGGCAGTCGGCGGTCGAGACACCGGACGCCTCTCGATATCTGAACGAGAACCCCCACTTCAAAGCGGCTCTCGACGTCGCAAAGTGGGCAAGGGTCGAGCCCAGCGTGCGCGGATGGCAAGAGGTCCGCCAGATCATCCAGGATGGGATCACCGGCATCATGACCGGCCAGCTCACCGCGGCGCAGGCGCAGCAGCAGATCGTGGAGAAGGCGAACCGCGCGCTCGCGCGTCCCTAACGGAACCTCCCCTCAGGACGCAGCCACCGCCCCGCGTCGCCCCTGGTCTCGGCCAGTTAGCCGCGCTTGTCCCAGCTCATGAGGTCCCAGTACAGTCCGGCGCCACCGCCTGGTGGGGACCCACTCCAGCCCTCACGCACCACGAGCGCCGTCACCTGGAAGTACAGGGGCAGCTCGGCGAGATCCGTGAATGCTTCTCGCACGAGGCTTGCGTGGATTTCCGCCTGCTCCTGGGCCCCGATGGTGGCGTGGAGCCGATCGAGCAGCTCGTCGAATCGCGGATTGCTGTACCCGGCGACGTTTCGCCCGCGGTAGCCGTTGGCTTCGCTGGACACGTCGGCGCTGCGCAGTCGGGCGACCGTGAAGTCCGCGATCGTCTGGTCCAACATCTGTCCGCCCGTGATGTGCGCCTGCAGGTCTCGGTCGTTTTGCAGGTACTGACGGATGTTGACGTTGATCCCAATCGCCTTCCAGTAATCGGCGACGATGGTCTGTTCCTTGACGAGCTGAAACCGGTTCCAGAGATCGAAGTCGAACCGCTCCCCCGTTGTCTGGTGGACGAGGGTCGCATCCGGCCCCTTTCCCCAGCCCGCCCGAGCCAGCAGTTGTTGCGCGCGACCGACATCGTAGTCGTAATGCGGAGCAACGTTCCGCACCACGTCCGCGAGACTGCTCGTCGGGGTGATCCAGCTGTCCGCGACCGGGGTGAGGCCATGCGTGATGGTTTCGACGAGCGCGGGCCGGTCAATGCTGCGCAGCATCGCTTCGCGCACGTCGCGCTCGGTCGCCCCGAGCTGCGGCCGCGCGACGTCCCTTCGGAACTGGGGCTCCACGGAGATCAGTCGTTCCGTTGGAACGAAGCTGACGGTATTTCTGGTCCCTGCCCAGCGATCCTTGAGCTCTAGCGCTGCGTCCACGTCGAGCGCGTCCTTGAAGTACACGACGTCGAGGCTTCCGGCCAGGAGATTGGCCAGAACCGTGTTCTTGTCCTTGATGAAGGTGAGGACGACGGTGTCGAGCGGCGGGCGGCCCAGATAGTACAGGTCGTTGCGCTCGAACGTAATGTGGGAACCTCCCACCCACTCCTTGATGCGGTACGGGCCCGTACCCACGAAGTCCTGTCGGAAGTAGGGGTTCGAGTCCAGACCTTCCCTGTCGTTGAGATAGGCGGCCTCCAGGAGGTGTCGAGGCATCGGGTCCAGGCCCGGCGCGAGATTCGCCTGGAAGTACGGCTGCGACCAGTGGACCGCGAAGGTCAGCGGGTCGATGACCTCCGCCGACGTCATGAGATCCAGCGCCACTCCGTAAAACGAAGGGAGAGACGGATCTTTGTAGGCGGTGTACGTGAAGAGGAGATCGTCGGCAGTGAAAGGGAAGCCGTCCTGCCACTTGACGTTGGGGCGGATTGACCAAATCGTATCCATCGTCCCATCGGGGTTGACCCGCCAGGTGCCCGTCTCGACCGATATCGTCTCCGCGGCGAGACGCGGGATGACCTCGCCGCGCGGGTCGATCGCCGTCAGAAACTCATTCGCGATGCCCTCGTGGCTGCCCGTCCCTCCGCGCACGCCGGGAAAATTCCCGATGACCGACGGCTCGCTGCCGACGATGTTGAGGACCTTGGGCGCCGTTGGGTTGGCTGGCTGAGATGAGGTCTGCGCACGTGGTGAATCGACCGCGCACGCCAGAAGCGCGTACGTCGTCACCGCCAAGAGCATGCTCCGAACGTAATGACCCATGGGTAAGCTCCTGATTGGTCGGGGCTTCCCAGCCGAAACGGCAAGCCAACGCCCGCGACGCGCATAGCCTGCGCGCGGCCCCCGCGGAGCGCAACACACGCGCGGGGGGCGGTCGCGCTGCCTGCGCGCGCGGAATCCGCCCCCCGCCATTGCCAGCCACGCGACTCGTTACTGAGACTGGCCTGGAATCGCGCACAGAATAGGCGCCACGCCGGCCAGGCTCGCCCCCTGCAGGTCGGCAAGACCGTAGCACGTCAGCGAACCCCCTGTCGCGTCTTGCGTGGACGTGGCCGATCCCGGAAGGACCTGAAGTCGGCTGGTTCCCAAGGGCACGACGAGGATATTGGACGCGCCCGCGACGGACTTCCATGACAGAGACGCCGTCGGTGATTGATTCAGCTGAATGGTGAATTGGTCTGGAGGCGTTCCGAACCCTGTGCCTGGCAGCTCACACAGCTCATCCGACTTCGCCGCCGTGGCTCCCAGCGCGTCGATCGACGCGAGCTGATAGCAGGCCCACGGTGTCCCGACCGGAATGCCGTCGACGAAGGCTGAAGTACTCCCCCCAGATATCTGGAGCGTCGTGACGCCAGACGGAGTGAGCCGCGACAGCTCGTAGCGAGGCTGGACGGTGGCCGGGGACCAGGTCAGGAGCGCCTCGCCCGAGCTGGTGGGCCCCTTCGCGGTGAGCGAGAAGGCCTCCCCGCCCATGGGGGCGTATATCCGTACTTCTGCGGGCTGGCCCAGGTCTGCGCGGTGCGGAAGCACCACGAAGTTGTTAGAGGAATCAACCGCCACCGAGGCGGCGCGGTTTGTTCCAGTGGGAATATTGGCGACAAACGTGCCCGTCAGCGCATCGATGATTCCGAGCACGGGTGTATTCGGTCCGCCAACAAGGCCCGTCGACGTCCACCCTGTCGCGCCAAGGTAGTAGCGGTGGTCACCCGGGTTGTACCAGACTTCGTCGGGCGCGCCGGTCTGGGTGATGGTCCGCAACACCGTACCCGTGGTAAGGCTGATAATCTGTGAGTTGATCTGAGTCCCGGGCGCCGAATGGTTGCAGCCAAGGAGCGCCGTCTCGGAGGGGCCGATCGCGAGCCCATTCGGACCGCAGTTTTGCAGCCCATAGGTTGCTTCGATCTGCATCGTCAGCGGGTCGATTCGGTCGAGCTCGCCGCCCGGATTTGCGACCGTCGCTGGGATTGCCTGGAAGAACTTGTGGAGCCCCGTGTCGTATTGGGGCTGCTCGACCCCATTTGTGGCCTGCGGCAGCGGAATGTGACCCAGGACGGCGAACGTTTGCGCATTCACGAAGGTGAGGAACGGGGGGTTATCGGCATCGTTCGCCACGAGAATGATGCGGTGCTCGGGATCGTACGCCAGCTCGTCCGCTCGCTTGACGCCGCCGGTCGGGATGGAGTGGGTGATCGCTTGGGTTCCGAGATCCACAACCTTCAGCGTGCTATCGCCATCGCCGGCCCACACTTCGTTGAGATCTGGCGCCGCGACGACGCCATTCGGGCCGCCGGTATTGTTCGGCAATGGCCCTGCGAAGCCCTTGATCGTGCCCAGGTACCGCGCGTTGTTCGTGTCGATGATCGTAATCCCCTTGTTGTCCCGATCAGCGATGAAGGCGCGGTGCGACGGAGAGTCCACCCAGGTGATGTCGAAGCTCCAGTTGTTCGACAAGCCCGGCACCGAGACGAGCCTGACGATCCCGTCGGGCGCCGCTGCTGCCGGAAAGATGTTGACGAGAGACACCGTCGCGACGAGGAACACCCCGAGAAGCGCCCTTCGCGCAAATTGCATGACTGCTCCTTTCACGGATCTGCTGCGACCTGTTCTTCTGCCGACCCAGGATGCCGTCTGCGGCTCCTCTTCTGTCGACCTCGTGACTTGCTCCCGTGGACCCAATTGGAGCGTGCCCATCGAGGCCCTGAACCGTCGTGCAGGCCTCTTCGTTGAATAGCCCGGCCGGTTGCGGGGTGACGAGCACGCCGCGGCGTGCTCGTCACCCCGCCCGTTCGTTAGTGTCTCGAGCTGCGCGAGTCCGTTGCGACGGTCGCGGCGCCGCCGATTGCGCACACGCCGTCGCTCATGCTCGTCGTCGAACCCCGACCGATGACGACGTAACAGTCCGCGCCGGACAGGGCGTCCGTCGCCGTGAGCTGTCCGGGCGTCAATACCTGAACGCGCCCGGATCGAAGCTCGGCGAAGAGGTAGCTCGTGACCCCCGGCGCCGCTCCCCATGATACCGTCGCGACCGACCCCTGGTGCAGCACGATACTGATTGGCATTGGGGCCGTCAGGGGGCTCGGCGACGCGATATTCGTCACCACGCACTCGATATCCGATTGCGCGATGACCGCGCTCGTGGCGCCCAGCGCTTGAAGCTGATAGCACGCCAGGTTCGTCCCCGCGGGCAGCGTGTCGGTGGCCGAGGTAGACAGTACCGCGGGGCTGGCGACGAGGGATGTACCAGAGGCCGTGAAGCGGTTGATCCGCAAGCTCGAGTCACCGAGCCCGCCGGTCCAGCTCAGCGAGACGGAGCCTGCGCCGCTGCTGGTAACCGTGAAGTCTTTGCCGGCCGGAGCCGATGGCTCGTAGCCGAAGAGGCAGATGCTGAGGCACTCCCCGCCGAGGGCCGGCGCGGTCGCGACATAGACGACTCCGTTCGCATCGGCGGCAGCCTGCGTCTCGGAGCCCGGGTCGATGTCGAAGGTATTGAGCAATTGATGGGTGCTCGCGTCGATCACCGCCATCACGGCCACCGATGCGCCGTTACGCGTGATATGTCCGGGCGCATAGTAGCGGTTGTTCTTCGCGTCATAGGTCGGCTGGTCGGTATCGCTGATGGCGCTCGGATCGAAGTGGGCAACGATCGAGAGTGTCGCCAGATTGACGATCACCCCGCCCGCCGTGCAGCCCAGGTAGAACTCCGACCCCGGCCCCTGCGCATAACCGTGCCCGCTGCAGCCGGGAACGCTGAGGGTTTGCACGATCGACCGCGTTGTTGCGTCGACCACGAGGATCTGGTTCGGCGCCGAGACGTAGTACTTCCCGTTGAAGAACCGCGGCTCCTCAGGACTCACCGTCTGGAACTGGCCCAGGAGCGTGCTTCCTGCTGGATCAACATGGATGAACGAGAGCTGCGGAGGCGTTCCCTTGCTTCCAACCACAAGAATGTGGGTCGCGGGATCATACCCTGCCAGATCCGCGATGCTGGCGCCGCCCACCGTCACATCGCTCTCGGCCAGAGTCTGGAGATTGATGATGGCGACGTTCTTGTTGGATAAGGGGACCATGAGCACGCCGAGATTGTCGTCGGTGATGGCGTCGTGGGGCGAGTCGGGCACGGTGATCCGTCCCACCATCTGCTGACCGACGCTGTTGAATACGTCGACGGACTTGTTCGCGCCGTCGGTCAGGTAGATGAGTCGGGTCACCGGGTCGTACCGAATGAAGTCGGTGCTCAATCCGGTCCCGCGGGGATTGGCCAGGTTGAGCGGAAGACCGGGCATGTTGATCTTGACGGACGGTTTCAGCACCGTAGGCCCTGCCGCCGAGGCGCTCCGGGCCTGCGGGAGTATCAACGCCAAACCAAAGATCGCCGCCAGTAGGGACCGGAAGACACTACGCATGGTACTCCTCCTCCTCCATCCTGTCTCGTGCGATCACGAGGGGCACGCCTCCCTGAGCGCGGAGCAAGGGAGACAGGTGCATGCCGCACGGATCTAACCTACTCCGCGGCGTTCGTCACGTCAAAACATGTGGAGAGAAAAATCCACGCGGGGACAAATATTGACAGGTATCTACCGTACCAACGCCCGCTACCCGGCGCGGCACATGTGGAATGTCGGGCGCTCAGTGCTCGACGAACACGTCGACGGTTTCGCGCGCGAACATCTCTTCCACCGAGACTTTGCGCGCGCTCAGCCCCTGCTCGTAGGAGTACTGCGTTGCCGCTTCGAGCGTCGTCCGGTTCGGCTCTAGCCCGTAGGGATACGGGTCCGCCCCGAAGATTGCGCGCGTCCGGTCCTGTTCGACGCTGAGCCATGGGAGAGAATAGATGCCGGAGACGTCGCGCATGCGGGCATACGCGTGTGCCTTGGATGCCTCAAACGCGTCGAGGAGCGCCTTGGCGACCCATCGGTTGCGCTCGTAGATCTCTCGCTTCATGGCGACGACGTGCATGATGGGGAAGATTCCGGTGCGCCGATAGTAGTCCGCCTCGACGTCGCGTACCTCCGAAAAGAGCCGACGCACGCCCGGAGAGTCGCTTCCCGCCGCCCGAGGCGCGCGCGTCCCCATCGTCCCGTCCAGCTGGCCGCGCGCGAGCATCTCCTCCCAATTGGCAGATTGGGCGTCGCTGATCCGGATCTTCGGTGAGAGGTTGAGCTCCACCCGCTCTACGCGGGTTCGGTACCAGTCGATCTCCTCGGGCAGAACGCCGTAGTCGTGCTGGAGCATGCCGCGAATGTAGAGCATGGCGGTCATGTGGTACTCGGGAATCGCGATTCGCTTTTCCCGCAGGTCAGTTGGTGTGATGATTCCCGCGTCGTCTCGCACCCAGATAAATGCATGACGAAAGAGGCGCAGCGGGAAGACGGGAATGGCCACGAACCGGTCGTCGCCCCGCGAAAGCCCGATGATGTACGCCGACATGGTCAGCTCCGACACATCGAACTCGTCGTGGCGCACCTGCCTCCAGAAGATCTCGCCTGGCGGCTCGATTCGCAGGTAGTTCAGGTCGACGCCTTCGATGGCGACGGTCCCGTCCATGAGGGCCTGGGTGCGATCGTAACCGCCGCAGGCGAGCGTCAGCGCCAGCTTGCCCATCGCTCCCCTCCGCCCACGGAACGCGCGGCTGGAAATCCCGCGCAAAGCACCCTGGGCGCCCCTCAGCGCACCGGAGCGCTGTAGGGCTCGTGCCCGCGCCGGCGGGCGGCCTCACTCCACTCCACCATCTGCGCCGTGTGGTTCGTGTCGATCATGTGGAGGTTGGGATCCCTCACGATGCCGATGGGATCCTCGCCCCGCTGGACTTTCTCGATCTCCCGACGGAGCATCTGTCGCAGCATCACGATTCCGCGGTCCGAGGTCGCCAGTCGCTCCACGGAGCGGTCCGCGATTGGGCCCTGCGACTCCCAGGCCATGTGGTCCTGCGGCTGAACGTCGTCCATCGTGTACCGCGTCCATGGATAGCGCGCGGCCGCCGGCTCCTTGTACGGGCCGAGGTACTCCACCGGCAGCTCGTCCCCGTCCTCTACGATGCTGCCGTCCTCGCTTGGCTCGAAATTCACGAAGACGACCCACGTGTGGGTATCGTCGATGGGAACCCGGATCTGGGTATCGTTTCCGTGTCGCAAGATGTTCGGAAAGATCAGGGGATGCTCGTCCAGGTGCCCGTTGCGGGAGACTCGTTTCTTCATGATGCCGATGGGCAGCTCGGTGAAGTCGAAATACTCGACCTCGTCGGTCTTTCCCCGGGTCGTGTTCGCGATGGTGAGCCCGCGGCGGCGAGCGGTCACGTCGGCGTGCAGGATTCGCGAGTGGCTCGGGTCGACGGAGTTCTCCATCGGCTGGAGCCAGTTGCAGTCGAGCTGAGGCTGGACGTAGAGGCGATGGGTGCCATCCTTTCGGACCCAGATGTCGTACGGGGGGATGAGCGGCGCGGGCTCCGGCCCGAGATACGCCCAGTAGAGGCCGAGGAATTTCTGGACCGGATAGGCGCGATGTTTCACAGTCAAGTGAAACATGCTGCCGGACGGCTCCGCGGGCGTTTCCAGGCAATTGCCCTTCGTGTCGTAGAGCCAGCCGTGATAGGCGCAGGCGATCCCCCGCTCCTCCACGCGGCCGTACAGCATCGAGGCACCGCGATGCGAGCAATGGTCGGCAATGAGTCCCACCATGCCGCGCTTGTCACGAAAGAGAACGAGATCCTCTCCCAGCACGCGGACGAACGTGGTCGGCCGTTCGTCGGAAAGCTGCTGCGCGACGGCGATCGGGAGCCAGTAGCGGCGGAACAACTCGCCGGCGGGCGCCCCGGGGCCGACCCGGGTCAGCAGTTCGTTCTCTTCAGCCGTCAACATCGATTTCTCTCCTCTCTCGCCGCCGCCTTCGGAGGGACGCCCGCCCTACGCGGCCACGTTTTTCACGTCCCACTGCTCGGCGTTCCACGGCAGGTCCGCGTCTCCGGTCCGCTTGTTCGCCACACCCGTGATGCGATTCGCGATCACGATGGCCTCGGTGTTGTACCAAAGCCCGAGAATGATCACGCGGTCGGTCATGTGGTGCACGATCTGCCGTAGCCATCCAACTCGCTCAGCCAGCGGAATCGTGGTCATATAGGCATCGACGAGCGCATCGAACTCGGGATTGATGTACCGCGAGCGGTTCGCTCCGCTGAAGTGGTTCTCCGGTAACGGCGCATCGCTGCTGGCGTACCGATCAACACGCCCCAGATCGTTGGGGAGGCGCCACAGACGTAAGCCTGGATAGGTTGCGTTGTATTCGCGGTCGTTGCGCTGCGCCTGCGGAATGAGATAGGGCTCCGCCGCGATTCCGAACCGCTTGTACGCGTCGGCCGCAGAGATGACACCGGACTCCTGCGTGTCGTCCCCGCCGCTCGTGCGCACCTCGAGCGAGAGCTGCTGGCCGACAGCGTCGCGGTAGATCCCGTCACCAGCCTTCGCATACCCCAGTCCTTCGATGAGCTGCGTTGCGCGGCGCGGGTCATACGGATACTTCACGACGCTGTCCTCGATCTCTGGGTAGACGGACTCGTTGGGATTGACGAAGCTATGCGCGACCGGAACGAGCCCGTATTGGAGCGTTTCGACGAGCTGTTCGCGATCCAGGCCGTACAGAAGCGCGCGGCGGAAATCCACGTCCGAGAGCACCGCGGGGCTGGGATTCAGGAGCTGCGGGTAGAGCGCGATCCAGTCCGTGAATCCCACGTCGATCCGGCCGTCGCGCCACGAGTCACGAAGCTGCATCGCCTGCTGGAGCGAGATGTTTCGCCCCATGGTCAGCTCGACGGTGCCGGCCAGGACGTTGGCGACGAGCGCGTTCGGATCGGGGATGAAGCGCACTTCGATCTCATCGAGGTGTGGACGCCCGAGAACGTACGCGTCGTTCGCCTCCATAATCAGGTGGCTCCCGCGCACCCACTCCCGCAGGCGAAACGGTCCCGCGCCGACGAAATCGGTCGTCCAGTACGGCGCCTGAAACACCGACGTCTTATCCTCGGCGCTCTGCAAGATCGGCTCGAGCAGATGGCGCGGTCGCGGCGAGATCGTCGACAGGCCGAAAAGGTGGTCCGCCTGGATGTAGGGGCGCGCCCACGCCACCCGCACGGTCTGCGCATCCAGCGCGTCGACCGCGGCGACCGGCTCGATCGCCGGATCGTGAAAGAAGGTCAGATCCCTGTCTTGCGCCAGACCGGCGGTGAAGAGGATGTCATCGCTCGTAAGCGGCAATCCGTCGTGCCATTGGGCGCCGCCGCGGATCTTCCACACGGTCTCCATCGTGCCATCGGGGTGCACGGTCCAGAACCCGTTCTCAACCGACGGAACGCGCTCGGCGAGCTGTGGGCGGAGGTCGCCATGATCGTCGGTGACCGTGAGGCCGGCATCGAGCAGCCCAGTCATCGCGTCACCGCCGGGAATCGTCCCGGACCCGGCGAGAATGAAGTGGGCGCTGATCGTGGGCGGGTCGCTCATGATCGCCGCGACGATTCGCTTCGGCCCGGTCGCGGATGGGGACGTGGCGTCAGCTCGCGACGGGTCCCTTGCCGGTCGGCTCCCGCAGCCGAGGGTGGCGGCAATGGTGACCGCAGCGCACAGCAACACGAACCGACGACCCAAGGGCCACTCCCGTGTCGTATTCCCTTGGCTGAGCATTGGCCGGCGCCCAGCCCAGCCGATTGCGGTCAGTCGCCCTCGCCGTAGTCCCATTTGTAGTCGCGATCGCGATAGGCCTCGTTCGGCATCAGACTCGAGAGGCCGCGGGCCTTCAGCTCCGTTTCGAACTTGTTGCGGATGAAGGGATCCTCGTCCGGGTACTCGATCTGATCCCGCGCCAGGTCCTCCACCCGCTCGCTCCGGCCCGCCACACCACGGGGCGCGTGGAAGGCGAGGTATCGCGCATAGGTCGCGCCCAGATTGAAGTGCTGATGGAACCAGCGGTTCGGCGGTACGAAGACGCTGCCCTCGTGCCAGGGCACCACCACTTTCTCCTTACCCTCTTCCCACATGATGGAGTAGCCTTCGCCACCCGGGATGATGATGACGACGCCCGGTCCATGGCGATGGCCCTTCTTGTACGTCCGCGATGGAAATACGGACATGTGGCTCCACATGGTGGAGTTGGCGAACTGGATGCCCACGCGAAGCCCCCCGGCGCCGCGCTCCTCATACGTGTGGAGTCTGTCCCACGCCCGCATGTCGGGGAAGAAGTTGCCATACCAGATCACGCGCCCCGTTCTGGACCCCTCCGGAACAAAGGACTTCGCCTCCGAGTAGTAATCCTCGCCCGACGAGATCTTCGGATCGATGTAGGTGTTGGCGAAGTAGAAGCCGGGGTCTGGGACGATGTTCATCGCGATGGGCAGGTAGTTGTAGTGGAGCAGGCGCGCAGGCTGATTGCCCTGCGTGCTGCTGATCTGATACGTGGTCCCCCGGGGAACGAGAAACATACTGTGCTTTTGCCACTCGAACGTCTTCTTCGGACCTCCCTCGCCGGCCCACACAGTCGTCAGCCCGCGGCCTTCGACCACGTAGATGACCTCGTCCAGGGCGAACTTCAGGGGCGGCAGCGTGGTGCCCGGCGCGATCTCGGTGATGCGCGCCTCGCTCACGCCCTCCTGTCCCGCGAGGACGAGGAAGGCAGCGTTACATTCCCGTTCGGGCCACGGGCCCAGCTCGATGGTCCGCGCGTCCTCGATATAGTAGCCCCGATGGATCGGCACACCGGTGGACGCGATCCATTGTTCGTAGGGCGTCCGGCTCTGCCCACCAGAGGCCGTGACGTATGGCTGCGGCGCGGTAGTCTCAATTGCCATGAACGATCAACTCCTTCGGGATCTCCCAACGCACGTTGACAATAGCCCGGTCCATCGGAACGCGCAAGTCAGTCTCCATCGTCGCCATAGTCCCACGCGTAGTCCGGGTCGCGATAGGCCTCGGGTGGAACGTCGGAGGTGAGTCCCTGCTTCGCCAGCTCCTCCTCGAATTTCTGCCGAATCCACGGCTCCTCCTCCGGGTACGAGATCTGTAGGTCCTCGATGCGATCGCCTTTCCCCGCGAGGATGCGTGGCGGTCCGAAGGCGATGTATCGGGCGGGTGACACGCCGACGTTGAAGTGCTGGTGGTACCAGCCTTCCGGCGGCGTGAACACCGTCCCCTCTTGCCAATTCACGATGGTCTTCTCGCCGCCGGGCGGCCACAGGATCGTATAGCCCTCGCCAGACGGAATCACGATCACCCGACCGGGGCCGTGTCGGTGCGCCATCTTGTACCGACGGGGCGGGAAGACGGACATGTGGCCACCCTTCCCGGTCTTCGACCGGAAATACACCGTCGTCCCGCCGGCGCCCCGCGTGCGGTAGGGCTCGAGCTTGTCCCAGGTCGCCATGTCAGGGAAGAAATTGCCGATCCACAGGTTCCGCAGGCCTGCGCGATTGCCCAACGGGTGCGTCACGACCGCGCTCGAATAGGGACTGTCGTTCTCGCCGTACAGGATGCTGAGGTCGACCCTCGGGTTATCGAGGAAGAAATCGAGGTCTGGGAGCGCCTGGAGCGCGAGGGGAAGATAGTTCGTGATGAGCAGCCGCGCAGGCTCGGCTCCGTGGGCGTTGGCGAGCTGATACGTGTAGTTTGGCGGCACCATGAAGATGCTGTGCGCGCCCCATTCAAAGGAGCGCTTTGGCAGTCCCTCAGCTCCCCACACGCTGCAGAGCCCGCGCCCGTTTACGACGTAGACCAGCTCCTCCAGAGCGAGCCGCGACGGCGTCAGTGTCCGACCGGGCGGGATCTCGACGATTCGCGCCTCGTGGATGTCCTCCATGCCCTTCAACATGAGGAAAGCGGCGTTGCAGCCCCGCTCGGGCCATGGCCCTAGCTCAACGGTCGCCAGGTTGTCGACGTGATGGCCTCGATGGATCGGCAGACCAAGGCGGGCGATCCAGCTTTCGTACGCCGACCGCGGATTCCATGAGCTCTTCTCGACGGTTGATTGCTGCGTGATTGCGGCCATGGATTTCCCCCGTTCACAGTGTCTACAGGCGGTAGATGGCGGCGGCATTCCCCCACAGGATTCGGCGGCGCTCGTCTTCCGGCACCTCCGCCATGGCGCGCGCGACGAACTCCCGCGTGTTCGGCCACGTTGACGTGGTAAGCGGAAAGTTCGTCGACCACATAATGTTCTCCACGCCGATGTGCTGGCGCGTCCTGACGGCCGCGCGATCGTACCAGCCGGTGACCGCGCACTGCCGGTGGAACATCCCCGACGGATTCAGCTCGTAGCCCTCGCGATCAACGCGGTCCTCCCGAAACTGGTGGTCGGTGAACTCGAGGAGATAGGCCACCCAGCCGAGGGCGCTCTCGGCGAAGACTACGCGCAGCGCGGGGTGCCGGAGCAAGATGCGAGAGATCAGGAAGTTCACCATGACCGGGATGTGACTCGCGGGGCGCGTGATGGCGCGAAAGGCGCCGGCGAGGCGCGGAGCGAGGCGCGGGTCCGGGCTGATCTGGATGGGGCCGGGGGCGCCTGCGTGGAAACAGACCGGAAGCGCGCGCTCCGCGCACGTGGCCCAGAATGGGTCCCATGCAGCGTCATTCAGGTGAGGGACGCCCGTCTCAAAGCTCGGGATCGCGGGGAGTACAACGCCGCGATGCCCTTTGTCCGCGGCGCGGACCACCTCGTCCACGGCGTCCGGCACGCTCGTGAGGGGCACGAGACACTGGGCGATGAACCGCGAGTCGAACGCTGCCCACTCGTCCACGAGCCAGTCGTTGTACGCGCGGATGCAGGCGAGCTGCAGGTCGCGATCGCGGATCGCCGTGAGCGTCTCGCCGGCTACGCCCGCGGCCGTCGGATACAGCACGGAGCAGTCGACGCCGTCCCGGTCCATCGCTTCCAGGCGCCGCCTTGGCACGAAGTATGATTCGGGCACGTCCTCCCATCGGAGCGGACTCCCTGCCCGGTCAGCGAGAGCCGCGCCCAGCTCAGCAGGTCCCCCGAGCGGTGCCCGCCGGCCGTCGACGACCCAGCACTCGGACCCGTCCGTCTGCGCCTCGATGCGGGGCACGCGGTCACCCCAGATTGCGCGCGACAGCCGCGCTGTCCACAGATCGGGCGGCTCCTGAACGTGGTCATCGGCGCTGATGAGCCCGAACCTGAGATCCACGCTGCCGGCTCCTACTCGATGTCCAGCTTATAAAGGCGGGCGGCGTTTTCCCACCGCATCTTCCGCTGCTCCTCGGCCGGCACGTCGACGAGCACGCGCTCGACCCAATCCCGGGACTCCGGGTAGGTGGAGGTGACGTGGGGGTAGTCGGACTCCCACATGATGTTGTCGACGCCGATGAAATCGCGGAGCTCGACGCCCGCCCGCTCGAACCAGAAATCGGCGAAGATCTGGCGGCGAAACACCTCGCTCGGCCGCGTCTCCAGCCCGTCGCGCCAGAGCTGTCGTCGCTCCCACTCGTGGTCGCAGCTCTCGAGCACGTACGTGAGCCAGCCCATGCCCGTCTCGGCGCACACCCACTTCAAGCCCGGGTACCGCTCGAGACGACCCGAAAACAGCAGATTCGAGATCATCGTCGCGGGCGTAACGCACAACCGAGCCGTCAGCGCCGTGTGAGCCTGGGCGCGGTTGTACCCTTCCCAAAGGGGAACCGCCAGCTCGCTGATGAGGCCCCCGGATCCGTGCCAGCTGATGGGTACGCCCAGGTCCTGACAGCACGCCCAGAAGGGATCCCAGAACGGATCGTTCGTCCGTGGGACGCCGGGAATGGTGATCCCCGGCTCGGTCAGCATGATGACGCCCCCGGCGCCCTTCCGGACCGCGTCGGTCACCTCCGCTACGATCGTCTCAATGGAATTCCGGTAGGGGATCAGCGCCAGGGGAATGAAGCGATCGCTCACACGCCGGAACTCACAGATCGCGTCGTTGTACGCGTGGACGCAATCCAGCTCGAAGACAGGGTCGTCTGTGGGAAAGCTAAAGCTCGCGATGGGATTGTTGGGGTAGAAGACCTCCGCGTCGACGCCATCTTCGTCGAGGGCACGCAGCCGTTCGACCGGGTCGTAGACCTTCTTCGGGACCTCTTCCCAGCGCTGCGGATGTGTGCGGCGGGACGGATCGCTCATCGCCGCGGGACAGTTCACGATTCCCCCGGCGAAGGGACCCGGCCCCTGGATCTTCCCGTTCACGGACCAGCGGTGGACGCGGTCGCCTCGTCCGTTGTCGACTTCAACCACCTGCGGAATTCGGTCGCCCCACCGCGCGGCGGACATCCGACTGGTGAAGGCCTCACGATCGAGCTGACCGTGGGAATCGCAGCTAATCAGTCCGTGCTTGATCTGCATCACGCGCCCCCGCACATTGGCCTACGGGCCGCGGCAGCCGGTTCGAAGCGGCCGCGGTGCCTCGCAAGTATGCCAGAGGTCCCGATTGGGCGAAATGGCTCCGATAATGCTGGCAGGGTTGATAGAATCGAACCGGCGCGGGGAGGAAGGTGGCGGAATGACTGAGCTGCGCGATCCGGCGTTCGACAACCGATTTACCCGGTCATTCGGATTCCCGATCGAGAAGATCCAAATGAAGGTGACGGACTACCTCCCGGAGCGCATCAAAGCCTTCATCCGTCAATCGCCCTTCATCGTCATGGCGACCAGCAGCAGTGATGGGCGGTGTGACGCATCGCCGAAAGGCGGAAAGCCGGGCTTTGTCCGAATCTTGGACGACCGGCACCTGCTGGTCCCCGACATCGAGGGAAACAAGCTGTTCCAGTCATACCTGAACATGGACGACAACCCGCACGTCGGCTTGATCTTCCTGATCCCGGGCATCTCGGAGGTTGTTCGGGTCAATGGGCGGGTGCGGATCGTGGAACGTGACGAGTTGGGTCGACTCGCCGTGGAGGATGAGGTCTACAATCCCGACCTGAGCCGAAGCGTTCTGCAGGGCATCGTGGTCGAGGTGGAGGAAGCCTACGGCCATTGCCCGCGCGCGCTGAACTACTCGGACCTCTGGAACGTCGACAGGATCCAGGCTCGAAAGGCAAGCGGAAGGCACCCTCTCCGCGACGATGCCGCCACTCCCGCCTAGCGCTCCCGGATGCGTCTGATCGTCAGCCGCGCCCTCTGGGTGGTCCTGGGTGTCGCGTACGTCGCATACGTAGGCGGCGGCCTGTCGATCGGGGGCACGGCCTTCGCGAGTGCGCTGCGCACCGTCGCGCTGAGCGCGCCCGCCGCCGCGCTTTCGACCAGCCCGCACGTCGCGTTCGACGTGTCGAACGTGCGCGACCCGTCGAAGCTGATCCGCGACGCGCCACTCTTCTGGATTCCGGACTGGACCGGCACCGATCGGATCAACATCCTGCTCATGGGTGTCGATCAGCGCGAGGACGAGCGCGCGGCCGGGATCCCGACGCGAACGGACACGATGAGCGTCCTTTCCATCGATCCGGTGCGGAAAAACGCCACCCTGATCTCGTTTCCGCGCGATCTCTGGGTGCCAATCCCCGGCCTCGGCGAGCAGCGAATCAACGAAGCGTACCCGTTCGGCGAGCTGCGCCACCTCGAGGGGGGCGGCGCTGGGCTCGCGGAGCGGACCATGGAGCAGAACTTCGGCCTGCACATCTCCCACTACGCGCTGGTCAACTTCACCGGCTTCCAGGAGCTGATCAACATGGTGGGCGGCGTCGTCATCGACGTTCCCAGGCCCATTGTGGACGATGCCTACCCCACAGAGGACTACAGCATTCAGCGGCTGTATTTTGCT
>Ga0070741_10000571_pt1 | contig 128967 bp, 116 predicted proteins | sample Coa_R1_4_FD_66440 | JGI IMG/M metagenome (GOLD analysis project Ga0070741, IMG submission 66440) | Surface soil microbial communities from Centralia Pennsylvania, which are recovering from an underground coalmine fire - Coalmine... | ecosystem: Environmental > Terrestrial > Soil >... | reverse complement strand
GCTGGAGATGACTGGTTGCGTCCTACGCTTTGCGAAGACGCGTTGCGGCTCGGGCGAATTCTCGCGGAGCTTGCGCCGGCGGAGCCGGAGGTTCACGGCTTAGTCGCGCTGATGGAAATTCAAGCTTCACGCTCACGCGCCCGTGTGGGACCTTCGGGCGAGCCGGTCTTACTCTTCGATCAAAACCGCGCACACTGGGATCAGCTGCTCATCCGGCGCGGACTCACGGCTCTTGATCGTGCAGAGAAACTTCGGAAAGAGAAAGTCCGTTCTTCAATAAATGACACGCAGGGGCGATATGAATTGCAAGCTGCAATCGCTGCCTGTCATGCAAGAGCGCGGACTCCTGAGGAAACCGATTGGCCACGCATTGTTGCGCTTTACGAGTCGCTGGCCAAAGTTGTGCCATCGCCTATCATAGAACTGAACCGTGCGGTCGCGGTTGGAATGGCGGTTGGTCCGCAGGCAGCTCTTGAGATCGTCGATACGCTGGTCGCAGGTCGATCACTGGATGGCTATCACTTATTGCCAAGCGTGCGCGGTGACCTGCTGGTTAAACTTGGCCGTTTAGAAGAGGCTCGCGTGGAGTTCGAACGCGCCGCGTCGCTCACAAAAAACGTTCGTGAGAAGGAGTTACTGCTGGAGCGGGCGCGAGCGTGTGGCGCTTCTAATCGCGTAAATTAAATAACTCGTTCCAGCTTCGTATGGAGAGCTTTCTTTACTCATCATGGCAATTGTGTTCACGTTGAGCCGTTCCCTGTAAAGTCTGCTCCTGTTCAATGTTCCTGCGGGAACGTAGCGTCGTGACGTGATCGACTATACAATTGCGTCATGACAGCTAAACCTCAGAAGGCAAAAACGGAAAAAGGCACAAGCGCGGATGGGAAGAGTTGGCCGGCTGCATGCGTCGATTGGGGACGAGCTATTATCGCTGACTGAAGAGGAGACGAGCGTGGAGTCGCGCTGGAACCGTCCGCGCAAGCGAAGAATCTCACTGCGCGTGGATACTGAAGTCGTGGACTGGTTCAAGTCCAAAGGTCCGGGCTATCAGACGCGAATCAACCGGATACTGAGAAGAGTGATGACGGAGGGTAAAAAACGGAAAAGGGAAAGATAGAATAGTCAGCTTCTCACTTAAGCCAACGAATGACTTGAATGGGCCAGCCTGGATTCTGAACATTCACCATACAGCCGAATACCCTTAGCATTTGGCATCATAATCTACCGCAAACCCCTTATTGCAATCACGTGAGACAGCGGTTTATAAAGCAACCGGTTATTCTGTCCTCTACGCACAATTGCGAGTAACAGGACAGGTCTTATTGTGTATGCCTTAGCATCTTTCCCCACAGGCATAGGCGGGCCCTAACATTTAAAAATCAATTGGAGGAAGGTGACCGTCTCATGAAAGTGTCATCCCTATCTTGTCTACTAACGATCCTAATCAGCACGTTCGTATATTCACAAAATTCAACCGTTTCAGAGGACATATCTACACGCTTGACTTCTGACGATCTGAAACCATGGACGCTTGAATACAAGGCGCGCATTGCGCGAGCCTTTCAATATCAATTCGGACTTCAGGAGCAACCCGGAACAGCAACGACTCAAAGCGGCAGTACGGTGAAATTTATCCCCAACCCAGAACATTACCTACTCAAACACTCCCTCACGTTCCAATTCAGCGAGTTGTTCGTAAGCCCTTCAGATTTTGCAAGTGCTCTCAAGAGCTTCCAAAGCTTTAACCCGAATCGCACGCCGCTAGATTTACATACCTTGTGTAAACAAAAATCTGCGGTTGAATGCCTTGCTACTTCCGGGGCTTGGTGGCAGCGAGCCATCTCTGGCGTGAAAGCGACAATTTCGATTTCTGAGAGGTCGAGGGTGGTTTCAGGAATCATCGTCCCAGATGCCCCATTTCCTCAAGGCTATGACAAGGGAGGAGAAATAGACTTCGACCCTGGTCAGATATTTGTAACAGGCTCGAATTGGAAAAATGCAGCGCCAATTGCCAAGGAACTCAATCTGTCTAAAGGATCTACACGAGCGTCCGGGCTGCAGGAGATGTGTTTTGTAAATCAAACAACCGCTTTAATAAAAAAGTGTATGCATGAATATGCGGGGTCGAAAAGTGGAGGCGTTGGCTTTCTTGCTGCAGCTTTGCCGACTTTTAAGTTTATAAGACAAACTCAATTTGACTTTTTAAAAAACGGAGGGTTGCTTGTTCCTGCTCCGTTTCCGGAATCGGCCCTGAATAACTATAGCTTTACATGGGACCTCAAGCATCTCATTTCACCAACCAAAGAGCGCATTGCTGTCAGCGATGCGATGATGCCTCCAGCTCAAAAGCAGAGCGTAGATCCCTCAGTGGGAACAAAGTTGTGTGTGACGATCTCAAAGGGACAGAAAAGCTACATGCCAATCTCGGATAACTTTCCAGAATCCTCCTGCGCCCGTTTTGCACAAGGGATGGCCGATGGCAATTTTGTGTTCGCGTGTGTAGCGAAAAACGGAGATGTATCTTTTGGGGGTGAGAATGGGAGCAAGCCTGCCGGTGGAAACTGCAACTGGGAACCAGGTGAAGGGGATAACCTGAGCTCGAATACGCCCGCCTTATAGTGGACACGCGCTGATTGCTTACTAACCAGCGCACGACAATCATTGTGCGATCACAAACCGAGGAAGCAGGCGGACACTTCCTGGACCGCACTCGGGCAGGTCCATCACGCGAGCAATGCTTACGAGTTTCCTGCTACCGTTCTTAATTTCCCTGGCAGGAAGTGATAGGGAGGCCATGGTCCGCTGATCACCAGCTCGCAGTTCTTTAACTGCTTGGCTGCGCTGCTGTACCGGTTTTGATATTTTTCAACGGATTTGGAGTCAATCAGGTGGGCGATGTCGATGAGCATCCCGTTCGTATTTACGCGTTTACAGCTTACTTCTTCTTCGAGCGGGTTGAAGAGCTTGTGGACTTGAACCGATAAGGCCCTGGCTTTCGTCGATCGTTCGCGGTCTTTGGAAGCCTTTTCGCGGAGCTTCATAAGATAATCGCCGCCGACGGTATCAGGCAGCGGAACGTCGGTAAAAGCTTCGCGCAACGCGCCATCTTTGATCAGAACTTTTAGGTGCATTTCGGACTTGCCACGAAGCTTTTCTACGCTTTGTCCAAAAGCGCGGCGATTGGCGCGAACCGCTTGCCGGAGAGCTTCGTCGCTATCGAACAGCGTTCCAAAGCGGAAGGGCAGCACCGTTCCATTGCGGAAACAGCGGCTCACCACATGGGCATGCTCAAGGATGGTTTTTTCTTCCATCTTGCCATTCAGAAGGGTCCGATCGTATTCGCTGACGATGACTGAAAACTCGCCGCTGGGATAACTTAGTATCGGCGCTCCGTTGACGCCTTGAATGCCCTCCAAAAGGAAAGGACGGCGGGTTCGTGTTCCGTTTGCTTGTGTTTGCTGCTCAGTGAGGCAGTACGCGTACCACGACATATAGGTCTCTCCGAACCTTTGTGGTCTGAGGCGAAGATGCTCGCCTGCAAACGTTCCGTGACAGCTGGACCTCTTGCTTAAAACCTAGGAAGAAAAGCACGCAACCTTGGGATTGGGCGCCCACAGCCGCGTCCTAAGTACAGTGTACTACTTAGACTGTTAAAAATGCAACCATTTCGTATCGCAGAGCATCGTTTCGCCTGTAAATAGATGTAAAGAAAGGGACAACATGCATGACAGAAGAGGGCCAATAGCGCCCGGAATCAAGGGAATTACTGAATTTTAATGAGAATTGCCTGAGTAAGCTCTAAAAGTCAGGCTCGATGCTTGCCAGCCTTAGGCGTGCCGCTCTGGGCAGCTGCACGGTCCTGCAGAGCCCGATCCACAACGTTGAGCATTTCATCCCAAGGCGCGGGCTTCCCGGTCCAGATTTCAAATTGCCTCGCCGCTTGATGGACGAACATTTCTACTCCAGGAATAACTTCAGCCCCTTTCTCCTTAGCAAGTTGGAGCAGGCGAGTCTCACGTGGATCGTAAACCATATCGAAAACGTACTTGGCTTTGATTTCGTCGGCATTGAGTGGCGAATCGCGGTGATTTCCCATCCCCACCGGGGTCGCGTTAATGATGACATCGAAAGTGTGCTTTTTCAGATCGGATTTTTTTAACAAACGCGCCCGCGCACTACGAGCTAATTTCTGAGCTGGAGCAGCAGTACGATTCAGGATGTAGACTTCGGCGCCGCGTCCCTTAAGAGCAAAAACCGCGGCCCGGGCAGCGCCCCCTGCACCGAGCACCAGGATTTTTGCTTTATCGATGGTGATCCGCTGTTCCAGCGGCCGGATGATTCCGGCTGAATCGGTGTTAAATCCGTAAAGCTTTCCATCTTGTGAGCGCACAACTGTATTGCAGGCGCCGCTTTTAGTCGTCTGTGTGTCGGTATTGTCGAGATGGCTGACGATCGCTTCCTTGTAAGGCATGGTGATCGAAAGCCCGTGGATAGGAATATCTTTGACGCAGGCGAGAAGGTCTTTGATGGTCTTGGCATGCAGTGCAACATAAACTGCATTCACATTCTCGCGGCGCATGGCGGCATTCATAATTGCGGGCGAAAGCGAGTGGGCAACTGGGTCTCCGGCGACTCCGTAGACCTTTGTCGCGATATCAATTTGTTCAATACGATAGGTGTTGCGTAATTCCTGGCCAGTTACTTGGCCTGGCGCGGTTTTTTCATCGGGATTCACGGCTCCGAAGGTAAACACGCTACCGGCGCGCACTCCTAACACACGACTGATGATTCCCTGCTCCCCCATGCATAAGCCAATTAGGGAGTGCTTGTCGCTGTGTTTCTCCAGGAACTTCATCATGACAACGTTGTCGTAGAGAGTTGTGGCAGTACTGACTATTTTGTAAAAATCCGCGTCCAAAGCAGTCATTTTCTCCAACGTCTCTTCGAGCTTTTTAGTAGAGCGAAAATCATGAGAAGAAAGAATTAATGCGGATTTTTGCCGGAGCAGCTGGAGCTGTTGCGGCTTACACTTCAGGGCAGTCTCAATCTCGACATCTACGAGCTGACACCCGGCAGCAGAGGATTTTGCGAGAATCTCCAACTGCGAAGCTATTGAACCCCGAAACTTTCCACCATTGGAGTCACGACGACAGGTCGCAATCACGAAAACGTGGGGATGGTAGCCGGTAAACTCTTTAATTTTCGTGAACGCCAACGCGGGCTTGGAAAGGTAGTCTAACCTGAACTCAAGAAAGATGTTATCTCGAACGAGGGTTTCCGCTTTTTCAATGAGATCCGACGGCTCAGAGGCGGTCACGGCTACACAAACCCGGGGTAACCGGGCGTGGAAAAATCTGGAAATGTAATTGTTTGACGAAGCGTTCATCTATTTATAGAGTCGGGCGCGATATTACAGGCACGTAAATCCAGATGCAACAGGGGAATCAGACTTTTTGTTGCAAGCAAACTTTTTAGCGATCCCATATGACACCAGCGTAACCTTGACCCTGCATGACTGGCTTGTTACTGTCCGGTTTGGAAACCCTTTATTTCCCGCAGTTAGCGTGCTTAAGCCGGGTACGGCAGCGCGCCGGAGGTAACATGAAGAAAATAGGCTTGTTGCTATTGCTTTGTTTGAGCACAGCCGTGTTTGCGCAGCAAGTCGCAGGTCCCTCTGCAGACCGTCTCGCAGTGGACCAGGTGGCCAATCAGGACGCTCCCGAAGGAACTTTACCAAACGCCGCCAGTTTTCCAGTCGAGCGAGTCCAGATGCCGACTAAAGCGGACCTCTATTGCGCAGGTTATCTGAGCAAAGAACGACAGCCCGATAGCGCGTTCGTGTCGGGAGGATTGCAAACTCCGACAACCGCCAAATTCGCCGAAGGCGACATGATTTATTTGACCGGAAAAGGTTATGAGGCCGGTCAACAATACGAAATCATTCGCGAATTGCGGGACATCAATGAATTCGAAATGTTCAATGGACAGCATGCTCTTCTTAAAGCGGCTGGTCATCCCTATGGCGAAATAGCCTTGGTGCGCATTATAGATACGCGCCATAAACTGGCTATTGCCCGCATCTCGTTTAGCTGTGACACGGTAAACCCGGGAGATCTGGTCGCACCGTATGTGGAGAAAACACCCATTGTGTTCCATTCGCCACTTCGTTTTGACCGGTTTATACCTCCAACCGGAAAACTTAGCGGACGTATTCTCATGACAAAGGATTTCGACGGCGCTGTGGGATCGGGCGCAAAAGTCTACATTAACGTGGGATCCAACCAGGGAGTAAAGGTTGGAGATTATTTCCGCGCCGTGCGCTTCTATACAGCTGATTTACGTGATCCTGTCGATTCGCTTTCGTTCAAGGCGGCTGTTGCCGAGGACACGCAAGCCAGGCAGCCATCGATTGATCCTAAGTTTGGGACAAAAAATAATGGCGTAACTATCCATGTAGCGGACCTGCCGCGCCGGTCAGTCGGCGAAATGGTGATTGTGGGCACCACTCCGACTACGGCGACGGGAATGATCGTCTTCGCAATGGAAGATGTCCATTTAGGAGACGGTGTTGAGATGGACGAACAGCAGTAGAGTTCATCTGTAGAAAAACTAACTTATATAGCAAAGAGAGGCCACCCGGCCTCTCTTTAAATTTTGTGGACAAACATTAAATTTTATGGACAAACATTCGTAAACTACGCCAATACTTGGGCTCAATTCACATTCAACGTACTTGTCCCATCACAAATCTGCCTCATTTAAGCTCCTGCAAGACCGCTACAACCGAATGAAATATATGGACATCTATAGTACTAAGCTGGTGTTGTGCCGGAATAATGCTCGTCAATTTGTTATTTTAATTTGTGGCGTTGGCTAATGCATTTCATTCGATAGCCTGCGGAATTCCAAATTGAGCCACTCTCCATCAGATAGCTCAACTTGCTGAAAAGATATATAGCCTCTACACTAACTGGAATTTTCCAGAGTGAAATTTCTTAGGAACAGTCACGCACAAAGCGTGGTCGCCCCTTGGTATATCGCCATGGAGCGCGGAGGATGAATGGGTAGGTCCGTTTCGGAAGTAGTCGCAGGTCTAATCTTTTTATTTCTAAGCTTTAGCCTCAGCGGATGTAGCGGGGGCGGCAGCACAAGAGTAGTAAATTTTCCGGTACCTGCGAGTATCGGGCTCACACCTGCTACGAATGCGTCGATAACCATCGGCAGCACATTGTCCTTTACGGCATCGCCGAAGACCAATGCAGGTACGGCGATCAGTGAACCTGTTGCATACCACTCCAGCAACCCGGCAGTTGTCACAATTGCTTCGAACGGGGTGGCATGCGCCGGAACCTGGGATTCCCTCACTAATCCCACGGTTTGCACGCCTGGACCAACTGGTACGGCTCAAGTCTATGCGACGGCTTTAGGCATAAGCAGTCCCCCGACAACCGTCTATGTGCATCAGCAAATCGACAGCGTTGTAGTTTCGATTGCACCGGTGAATTTGCAGACGAACCCTACGCCAAGTCCTTGTTATCCGGGAATGAATGGTTATTCCAAGGGCCAGCCTACGGGAGGTCAGCAGTACATTACATTGCAAGCAACCGCGATGAGCCACGGAGTCGATGTCACATCGACAGTAGGACAATTCTCATGGTCTGCGCTAAGTTCAGGAACGACGGGGGTAGTTACACTTTCGTCCGTGCCGGTTACAAACCCTCCAACACTTAACCAGGAACAAGCGACGGCTAATATACCTGGATTGACTTCGATTTATGCAAGTGTAGACGGGGTAAATAGCGCGCCATATCCATATCTCACCTGTCCGGTTAATTTGATTGTGTTATCTGTCGTAGGCAATAGCGGGACTTCAACTTCAATTACTGCAACCGCCTATGACACGAATCCAAACATACTAAATCCCAATGGTCAAAAGGGATTTCCGATCACCGGAATTCCTTTGACCTGGACTTCTTCTCAACCGCTCGTAACCAAAGTTGCGGGAAGCAGCGCCAGCACAATCTATGCGGGCACCGCGACCACCTCGCAAGGCACCACGGGGGGCACCGCAACCATCATCGCCTCTTGCACACCCCCGACTTGCAATATCGGACTCACACCGTCGTTGCCGATTTATCCAAAGGACCTCGATTCAATCAGTCCCGCGGGAATTTTGAATGTTATCTCGAGTCCAACCACTGGAAGTTCGAACGCAACGCTTTACGTAACTTCCACCGATTGCGGGGTTATTGACAGCTGCTTCACGCGGGTTTTGCCAATTAATGCCACTCTCGCCAATTCAGGGAATGGCGCGACGTTTACTGTGGGATCGCCTATAAACCTGGCGACGACAACGGCTGGGTCAGGTGTAACTCCAAATTCATTGGTTTTCGAACCGCAAGGCACGAAGGCTTATTTAGGAACCAAAAGCGGAGATTTAGGTACAAAGGGATTACAAGTTTTGACCGTCAGTGGAAATTCTGTAAACCACTTCACGTCCACACCAGGCAGAGTTTTGGCGGTTTCGCCGGACAATAGTAAGGTCATCGTTTCCGACACGATTGATACGCCAAATCAGGTTTATATTTTTAGTCCAGCTAACAGTAGTAGTGTTCCGCTCATTCCGACCGGTTTGCCCGGTGCGGTGGCGGCCGCGTTCTCGCCGGATAACCTCAAAGCTTTTATCGTGACCAATAACGGAAACCTATACGTTTATTCGAGTCTGGATGCTCTGCAAACGATACCCATGGGGAGTCCGGGGACCGATGTCTCGTTCTTCCCGCAAGGCTCGTTCGCGTATATAGCGGGCACTCCGGTTACTGCGCGAAGAACCTGTGATAACACAGTCGCCCAAACAATCAGCACTCCCGGAGCTCCAAGTTTTATACGAGCTCTGCCGAATGGATCCAGTGTGATTGCTATCGATCCTCCCGGAATCGATTTAATCGACGTGACTTCATTTGACCCAGATGGTTGCACGCCTAGTGTGAATAACAATGTCGCCTCTTACAACTTCGGGCAGGGCAATTTCATACCGGTTCAGGTAATTGTTTCTGAGGATAGTTCGACGGTTTATATCGTCGCAAATGATGCCGGCGGACACCCGCTGCCTTACGTTCTTGAATTTAATATCAACGCCAAAACATTTACTCCGCTTGCGCTCTCTGCGGGCGCTATTCCGCTGCAAGTTGCCTTAACGCAAAATGGGCGATATTTGTTTGTGGGTGCGCAAGAACAGGTGAACGATCCTGTGAATCATCATGTGTTCGATCCTACGATTCACGTTTTGGACATGGTATCTGGAGCCGACATTCAGCAGCTTATTCTGACGAAATATTCGACGGTGCCGATCTGTTCAGGTGCCGGCAACCCACCGCTGGATGCGCCAGTGACTTGTTATCCGAACCTGATGGCAGTTGCGCCGTAGAGCAGTTCCGGTGAGTCTAGAAGATTTCCCGTGGAAGAGCGGCCCCTTCAGGGCCGCGTTTCTATTCACGCGCAAAGTACGCGGCGCTGAAAGCGCCGCTCTTCCACGAAGCCCAGCTCCAAACGGTTCTTTGCTCGCCTAGACTTTGGCTTTTTCCAGGTCGCGCCCGACGCTGTCGAGGACCCCGTTAATAAATTGAACTGACTCCGGGGCGGAGAATTTCCGGGCAATTTCCAGCGCTTCATTGATGATCACCGCCCGTGGTGTTTTAGGAAATGCCAGCAACTCGGCGACTGCGGCGCGCAAGACATTGCGGTCAACTGCCGCCATACGCTCCATACGCCAGTTTTCGGCGTGCCGCTCAATCAACTCATCAATTTCGGAAGTGCGGTCAGTCGCCACACGAAAGAGATCCTCGGCGAACCCTTGCACATCAGAGCCAACGGAATCCCGTTCCTTCCAAAAGACGCGGCGGACGTCTTCCGGAGTCTGTCGGCCCATATCGGCCTGGAAGAGCATCTGCAATACGAGTTCGCGAGATTTGCGGCGTGTACCCATGAAGTCGTTGGCCGTACGTTATTGGTCGTTGGCATTGGAGCCATTCAACCCGAATCCAGTTTACAGTTTTCTCATTGCAAGAGAGATCATTTACAGCTTTGATTTTTTTATGCGAGGTATTTTCTGACTCTCAGCTTTGGCTCTGCCATCGACCACTGGCTGTTGACCAACGACTACTTCCCTCAGATTCGCCATTTCCACCGCGGCCAGTGCCGCTTCAAATCCTTTGTTCCCCATTTTCAATCCCGCCCGATCGATGGCTTGTTCGAGTGTGTCGCAGGTCAGCACTCCGAAGGCGTGCGAAACGCCGGTTTCCTGGGCGGATTGCCCTATGCCACGAGCGCATTCATTGACGATGACATCGTAGTGAGCCGTGTCTCCTCGAATCAGACATCCAAGGCAGATGATTGCATCGTATTTTTTCGTTTCAGCAAGAGTGCGGGCGGCGGAAGGAATCTCGAAAGCGCCGGGTACGCGAACGATGTCGATGTCGTCTTCGACTGCCCCGGAGCGAAGAAGGCCATCAAAGGCACTTCGAAGTAACCTCTCGGTGATGAATTCATTAAATCGAGAGACCACGATTGCGAATTTTCTTCCGGCCGCATTTAGACCTCCTGCAAGGCCGGGCAATCGCGGACGCTCCTCCCCTTTTCTGTCATTATTTTTTCTGTCATTATTTTTCGTAACTTTGTCCTTTGTCGCCATTCGGCTTTCAAACGTTTCCGCGTCACTCACTTTATTCTTTTTATTCTTTGAGGCCGGTTACCCAAGCCGGGTGCTTGTCGTCTATGTGACCGTTCCATTCCGCCAACAAGCGCCCACTCGTAACATCGTGCAACTCGAAATGTGGGACAAAATCTCCATGCACCGGGCCAGTCCAGAACGCAACTTGATTCCCGGCTCTTAGAAATTGCCAATCCCAAATGGATTGCAATGACGGTTGAAAACGGTGGATGATAATTCCATGACGATAGATTATCAAGCTGAGCGGAATTGGGTAGGACGTGCAGCAGTTCTCATAGTTAACCAGCCATCCGGCTGTTTTACCATCGTCCGCCAGCTTTGGACGATCGCATGTGACTTGATCTTTTTCTTTAGGAGCGAGTATGTCAATCCCATTTCTGACAATATGAATCAGACCAGCTGAGTCTGCATAGACTTTCTCAATCGAATCTTGCGAGCCAGCTTCATTATTGCTAAGGAGATTGGGGACGAGGAGAAGAAAACATAATAGCGGCGTCATACAAAGACCCTGATGGATAAATCTTCTCACTGTCATTCTTCAATCTCGATCGACTTAAAACTACTTTCCCTGAAACTGCGCTGCCCTCTTTTCTAAAAACGCAGTCGTCCCTTCTTTCTTATCTTCGGTCGCGCAACACATTCCAAACAGCGTCGCTTCCAAGTACAAGCCCTCGGCCAGTGGCATCTCCATGCCTTTGTTCACTGCTTCCATCGCATACTGCACCGCCAATGGTGCGTTCGCGATAATCTTCTGCGCAATCGCTTCGGCTCGCGGAATCAGATCTGCCGGTGCGGTGACTTCATTCACTAATCCAATACGATGCGCTTCCTGCGCGGTGATCATTTCGCCTGCGAGCACAAGCTGCATTGCCATGCCTTTGCCCACAAGCCGCGGCAAACGCTGTGATCCGCCATAGCCGGGGATAATTCCCAACTTTACCTCGGGTTGGCCGAGCTTGGCACTTTCGCTGGCCAGACGCATGGTGCAGGCCAGAGCGATCTCGCATCCGCCGCCGAGGGCGAATCCGTTGATGCAGGCAATCACCGGCTTGCCCAGGTTTTCGATCAGATTGAGTACGCTCTGTCCGCGATGCGTGTACTCCTTGCCGGAAACAGCGTCGTGCTTCGCCAGTTCAGCGATGTCCGCACCAGCGATAAAAGCCTTCTCGCCCGATCCAGTGAAAATCACAACTCGCACGGATGTGTCGCTCTTAATGTCATGAAACGCCGAGCGCAGTTCTTCCATGGTGGCCATGTTGAGAGCATTGAGCACCTTGGGCCGATTGACGGTGACATAGGCAATTGAGTTGGTCTTGGAAAGAAGAATGTTTTCGTAGTTCATAAAATCCGTATTTTGTAGGGCGGACACTCTTGTCCGCCGCTATTAGCGTTCAACCTGAGTGACTGATTTCTGCCTTGTTATCCGCTGACAGACGAAAATAAGATCGAGCTTGGCGGACAAGAGTGTCCGCCCTACAAAATCTCACAACTTATTTGCCTTCGGATTATTCGGGTCACTGTAGTCATAAAACCCTTTGCCCGTCTTTCTTCCGTACCATCCTGCCATAACCAGTCTCTTCAACAATGGCGGCGAGGCGAATCTTTGCTCTTTGAATTCGTCGTACATCACATGGGTTATGTAGTACGTCGTATCGAGACCAACGAAATCGAGCAGTGTAAAGGGGCCCATGGGATAGCCGCATCCCAACTTCATTGCGTTATCAATGTCCTCAATGGATCCCACGCCTTCTTCGTAGGCGCGGACCGCATCGAGCAGATACGGCACCAGCAGGCGGTTGACGATGAATCCCGTTTTGTCGCTGGTGCGGACTGGAACCTTGCCCAGCTTCTTCGCGAATTCGTAAGCCATATCGTAAACTTCGGGCGCCGTGGCAATCGTGCGCACGACTTCCACCAGCTTCATCAGCGGCACGGGATTGAAGAAGTGCAGCCCGATGAAACGCTCTGGACGTTTGGTCGAGGTCAAAAGTTCAGTAACAGAGATAGAAGAAGTGTTGGTAGCGAAGATGGCATCTTTCTTCACGATGCCGTCCAGCGATGCGTACATCGCTTTCTTCTCGGGAACGCTCTCGATGATGGCTTCGATGATGATGTCGCAATCGGCCAATTCTTGTTTGTTGGTTGTGCCTTTGAGCCGCGCCCGGATTTCGTCTTTTTGCTGGGCAGTGATGCCGCCTTTATCGGGAGGCCGCTCGGCAAACTTCGCGAGAGACTTTTCAATCCCAGAAAATCCTTTATCGAGATATTTCTGCTCGACTTCAAGGACGGTGACATCGAATCCAGCAGTAGCAGCAACTTGGGCAATTCCAGAGCCCATGAGCCCGCAACCGAGAACCCCTACTTTTTTGATTTGCATAAAAATTCCTTTTTCACCACAGTGGGGCACGGAGACACGGAAGGTTCTGAGCCCTCTATTTTATGAGAATTGAAGACGAGAGTTTGTTATCCACTGCCGTTAAAACACAAGCAGATTCCTCGACTTGCCCCTCATCGCGCAAGCGCAACTCGGGCAGCGCTCGGAATGACAATTTTGATTTTCTCTCCGTGTTTTCTGTGCCTCCGTGGTTAAGAATCAGTTCAAGCTCTCCACTACCATCGCTATTCCCTGTCCGCCGCCTATGCACGCCGATGCCAGACCGTATTTCTTTTTTCTTCTTCGCAATTCATACAACAACGTAATCACCAGTCTCGTGCCCGTCGCTCCCAGCGGATGTCCTAAGGCAATTGCGCCGCCGTTTACGTTTACTTTGTTCCTATCCAGCCCGAGCTCTTTTTCGACTGCCAAATACTGCGCCGCGAATGCCTCATTGATTTCGATCAGATCGATGTAATCAAGCGTCAGCCCAGCTTTTTGCAATGCGATCTTCGACGCTGGGACCGGGCCACGGCCCATAATTTTGGGATCAACTCCGGCAATGCCCCAGCTCACAATTCTTCCCAGCGGCTTCAGATTTCGTTTCTGCGCATTTTCCAGAGACATAAGAACTACGGCGGCGGCACCATCCACGATTCCACTCGCGTTGCCCGCCGTGACGGTGCCCTTTTTACCGAATGCCGTCTTTAATTTAGCCAAGCCTTCGAGCGTGGTTTGCGGACGGCGGTGGTCATCTTCGTTAAGCGATTCTCCCGTCGCCTCGCCTTTCGAATTCTTCAATGGCACGGGAACAAGTTCTTCCTGTAACCGCCCTTCTTTATAAGCTGCATCGGCAGTTTGTTGCGATCGCAGGGCAAACTCATCCTGCATTTGACGGGTTATGCCTTGCTGCTCACCATACAGTTCCGCAGTGTTCGCCATGTAGAGGCCGCAATAACTGTCGAGCAATGCGACCATCAGGGAGTCTTCGAGTTTGCCTCCGGGAGCCAACGTAAAACCATCGCGCCCTCGAATCGTGAACGGGGCCTGCGACATGGCTTCCATGCCCCCCGCAAGGACAACATTTGCTTCGCCCAACTGGATCATCTGCGCCGCGTTCACCAACGATTGCATCCCCGAGCCACAGAGACGATTCACGGTCAGTGCTGGCGTTTCGATTGGCAAACCTGCCCGCAATCCAACGTGTCGTGCGCCATAAATGGCATCGCCCGAAGTTTGTTGCGCGTTGCCAAAAATCGCATGATCGAATTCTTTGGGATCGACCCCTGAACGTTCAATGGCACATTTGCCGGCAATAGCGCCGAGTTCCTGCGCGGTAAAGTCTTTGAGCTTGCCGCAATAGCGGCCGAAGGGCGTGCGCGCCCCACTCACGATGGCGATGTCTCCGGGCTTCAACATTGTTTACCTGTCTGTGATCGGCCTTCCTGGAATTGGATAATCACGAATTATCTCTACTACAGAAGAGTTCCTTACGCGGAACCAAACTCATAAGTGTAGCAGCGGAAAAGGGGTTTTTGCTATGTGGGCTGACGGGGAGGGACGGCTAGGCTACTGCAGCTGCGGCGATTGCTGGAGATTGCACCACAATGCCGGAAGGATCATGTACTGCCACGTCCAGAGCCTGTTCGGCGCGGTTGATCACTTCCGTCACAATATCGACTGCGTCATATTCCTGACGGATAACCGCCTCTGCGACTCCCGCCGCAAATGGAATCGGAACTTTGCTCTCGGAAACATATATTTCAACGAGGATTTTCTTCAGCTTGTCGACTGCCATCAAAGCTTCTTTTTCGGATGTTTCTCCAAGAACCATCGCGATGGATGTTGTATCGTAGCGAAATGCCAGGTCGTTCTGCCGAACGTTGGCTGCGAAAAGCTGGCCAATTCGTTGCATCGCGGCTTCGATAGCAGCTTCGCCGAACTCCTTTAGCATAGCCGACCGCTCGCCGCACCTCATAAGCAGAACCGTCACTGGCGTGCTGCTTTTGACGGCTCGCTTGGTTTCAGCCATTAAAAGATCAAGGTAAGAAGCTCGTTTCAACAAGCCTGATTTCTCGTCTGTTACTGAAAGATTTTTTACCAATCGACGCAGCCCGGCATTATTTAGCGCAATTACAATCTGCTCGCTGATGGTCTTCAACACCATAATGTCGTTGGGATTCCAGGAGCGTGGTGTGCTATTCCCGAGAAAGAGAACACCTACATGATCAGAGCCATCGGAGAGAGGAATTGCCATCAGAGCACGAATGTTTAAGTTCGCTAGCGCTTCCTGAATCGGCTTTAACTCGGGGGATTTCTGAACGTCGGGAATGCTCAATGTGCCACGGCTAATCGCCAAATCTTGTACCGTTGCGGCTACCTTTTCCAGCGAGGCCTGGCCCCCGGGAGCTGCGGTTGCACAAAATTCTTTGAGCGCAGTCAATGTAAGACCCGGCTTGCGCATGGCCGCGACACAACGCTCGACATTCCATTGCGCGCCAATTTCGTTGGCGGCGGTCAAGAGCACCGCATCCGAATTGCCTTGCCGGTACAGCTTGCGCGTTATTTCGGACACGCGGGTAAAGCTGGAAACTTCAGCTGCCTCTTCGATCTCGGCAATTGTGGGCAATGCCGGCACAGCTGCCTGTAAAGCTGCGGCTACTTGCGGCGATGGAACAGACGCCGCTTGTGAATATTGCGGGATCATTCCTGCCGTTAGATACAGTTGCTGCAAAGTTTGATTGCGATCTTCTTCGTGTGGGAAGAGCTCCTGGATTCTCTGCAACCTTTCAATGGCTTTGGTACGCATGCCATACTGCACGAGAATTTCGGCTTGAAGCATCAGATCTTGCAGCGTTCCCGCACCTAACGTCTTTTCTTCGTTGCTGCGAACGGGCCCGTTGGCAGAGGCTAAGCTGGTAAAGCGTGAAGCTATAACCTGAAAACGATTCTCATCAATTTTTCCACGAAGGGATTCGAGACGCTTTTGGTGTCCAGTTTCATATGCATCTACTTCAGCAGCACGGTCCAAAGCTTCCGCCGCCTTCAGGTAGTTGCCCAAGCCATATTGGAGATCGAATAAGTTGATGAGCGTCTGGCAATATTCAGCCTCGCGGTTCGAGCCATTGAATAACTCGCTCATGAACTCCAGTAGCTCGGATGAAGGACGATGCCGGGCAACAATTTCCTGCATCATAGCCACGAACGATTTGCGTTCTCCCTTGCGCCGCTGATATTGGTCAAGTTTTCGCGCCAATGCTACCGCTTCAGGTTCCTGTTCGCTGTCAATGAACAAGTCAATCAGTTTTGCTATTTCTTGAATATGCGAGGGGTTTTCTTCGAATAGTTTCCAGAGAATTGGTTCGGCTTCCGCCAGCCGATTTGCCGCCATCAATGCGCGAACATAGACTTCGTTGAATTCGGATTGAGCCGAGGCTTCTTTTGCATGTGGCTCCAGGACAAAGATCGCGGCACCCACTTGCTCCTGCCCCAACAAGCTTTTGGCATATGCTAAGGCAATCGGGATATCGCTCGCATATTCCGTGTAAGCCCGTTCAATCCATTGCGTTGCGTCTTTTCCGGAAGCCGCCGCTGCATTCGCAATTTTCATGAAAGTTGTGGCCGCTGCCTTCTGATCGCCCAACTCTGAGCACAATTCGCCCCGACGCTGCAGATTTTTCTCGCCAGGATCAAGAGCAAGAATTTTTTCTAATACTTGCAGCGCTTCGGCTTTGCGGTTTTGTTTTCCCAGCTCGTCGAATGCATTTTCATAAGTTTCAAGCGCCAGTTTGCGATTTGAGTTTTCCAGCAACTCTCCAAAACGGACCTTCTGTTCCCAGGTCGGATTCACATAGCGAGCCAGCTTCTTGTAAGTAAGACTGGCGCGAGTAGCGTCTCCAGCTTCAGCCTGTCTCTCAAACAGTTCCCCCATCAGTTTCACTGCCTGCGGGATCCGCTGCAAAGAAAGGCAAAGGTCAGCCGTCATCTGGCGAAACGTATCGTTCGCCGGATCAGCCGCAAGTACTTGCAAATACTCCTCGAGAGCTTCGGCGGTCTTACCTTTTTGCAACAGCTTTTCCGCGCGTTCTACGCGTTTGCTGATTTCGGCCCGGTCTAGTCGTTTGGCGGTATCGGACATGAAAGAAGATGAGAGGACGGACAGTCCCAAAGGAAATTCTAGGTGCTGTATCAGGCGAGCGGCAATCAAGTAACGCCAGAGCTCGATTACTTAGGTCACCGGCGATGATAAATGTTTGGGAACACAGCCTTTTCTGATATAGGTGCCAAATGCCAGAGAGAGGTGGTGAGATTTCAGAGCAGGGGCTTCGACGCCAGCTTAGCGCCGGCCAAATGGCCATGGTAGGCGTGGGTGGATCAATTGGAACTGGTTTGCTGCTGGGCTCGGCTGCCGCGCTGGGAATCGCGGGACCAGGAGTCATCCTGAGCTATGCACTCGCGGCGTTTATTGCTTATACCGTTGCCATGGCTCTGGGTGAGCTTTCCAGCAAGCATCCTGCGGCGGGATCATTTGGAGTCTACGGCGATATCTATTTGAATGAGTGGGCCGGATTTATTGCAAGCGCTGGGTATTGGGCGGCTTTAGCGTTCTCAATTGGCGCAGAACTCGTCGCCTCGGCAACTTATATGGCTTTTTGGTTTCCGTCCGTACCAGCGTGGTCGTGGGTCGCCATGTTTTCGGTAGCACTGTTGCTTGTTAACCTCAGTAGTGTGGGTGCTTATGGCCGCTTTGAATTTTGGTTTGCAATGATCAAGGTAGCGACTATTGCTGCCTTCATGGTTATTGGCACGAGCCTGCTTTTAAGCAAACATATGCCGGCACAGTACACGATGCATGGTGGGTTTCTCCCGAAGGGAGCTCTTTCTCCCCTCTTCGCAATGGGTTTCGCTATCTATACCTTCGCCGGGATTGAAATGGTGGCGGTAACAACTGGCGAATCTCGAGCGGCAAAAGACATCCCTCGTGCCGTGCGGCTCACTTTCATTATTCTCACCTGCGTGTATATGGGAGCCATTATCGTACTGGCGGGAGTCATGCCGTGGAACCGCGCCAGTGTGACTGAAAGCCCCTTTGTAAGTGTATTTCGTCAGGTCCATATCCCGGGAGCATCGCATTTCGTCAACTTTGTTGTGCTCACTGCTGCATTGTCCAGTTCTAATGCCTGCCTTTATGTATGCTCCCGTATGCTGTTTTCGATGTCTCGCACCGGATGGGCTCCCAGGATTTTCGGACAGCTCAGCAAGGCAGGCACGCCAACACCCGCCTTGTTAGCCTCTTCCTATGGAATTGTGGTGGCTCTCGTTCTCGAAACCTGGGCCCCGAAGACGGCTTTTGTATCGATCCTTGGCGCCGTTCTGGTCGGGATGTTGTTAGCTTGGCTGGTTTCACTTGCTGCTCACGCCAAATTCCGCAAGCAACTTTCAGCAGAAGAGATCGCGGCACTCCCTATGCGTTCGCCATTAGGCGCTTGGGGGTCTGTCTTAGGATTCATGTTATTGATCATCGCTATCATCGAGACCGGCTGGATGTCACACTTAACCATCCTCAGTGGAGCCGCTTATCTTGTCGTGCTCACACTGGCATATTGGGCAATCAAAGCGAGCAGGTCGGTTTCCCAGCAGGAAGAGCTAGAGAAAGCCAAACAGGCGACAAGTCATGACTGACGACTTACTACGATATCGTTCTGAGTTTCCCATTCTTGATCGGACTACTTACCTGATCAGCAATTCTCTTGGTGCGATGCCGCGAGGTGTTTATGACGCAATGAAGGGATACGCAGATACCTGGGCAACACGCGGCGTACGCGCCTGGGAAGAAAAATGGTGGATGCTGGGGGCAGAAGTCGGCAATGAAATTGGGACGCTCATGAATGCACCGGCGAATTCGGTATCGGTTCATCAGAACGTGACGACATGTCAGGCAGTGGTGGCTTCATGTTTCGATTTTTCAGGCAAGCGTAACAAGGTCATCTACACCGATATGAACTTTCCCTCGGTCATGTATTTCTGGGAGGCTCAACAGGCAAACGGCGCTCACGTCTACATGGTGAAGACCGACGACGGAATCACGGTTCCAACTGAGCGTCTGCTTGCGGCAATCGACGATCAAACTTTACTGGTTCCCGTTTCTCATGTGCTTTTCCGCAGCGGCTATATTAATGACGTCAAGGCAATCATTGATAAAGCGCATAAAGTCGGCGCTCTTGTGGTCCTCGATACCTTTCAGTCTCTTGGAACTGTGCCTGTCGATGTCCAGACCCTCAATGTGGATTTTGTTTGCGGCGGAGTACTGAAATGGCTCTGCGGCGGCCCTGGCACTGCGTATCTTTGTGTTCGTCCCGATCTCGGTAAAAAGCTATTTCCCAAGTTCACCGGCTGGGCGGCCCATGACAATCCATTCGCATTCGAAGTCGGTTCCAATCGCTACACCGAACCTCCTTATCGCTTCATGAACGGAACCCCGCATGTCCCCTCACTCGAAGCAGCGCGCCCTGGGTTGAAAATTATCACTGAAATTGGTATCGATCATATTCGTGAGAAGTCGAAGCAGCAGACGAAGCGATTGATTGAATTAGCTGATAAGCGCGGCTGGCGAGTCAATACTCCGAGAGATCCAGAAAAACGAGGCGGAACTGTTTCCATCGACATGCCTGATTCTGGAGAAGTCTGCCGCGAGTTATTGAAACGTGAAATTTTGGTGGATTGGCGGCCCCAAGCCGGCGTGCGCTTCTCTCCCCACTTCTACACCAAGGACGAGGAGCTGGAAACCGCGCTTAGCACAGTCGACGATATCCTTAAAACGCACGGTCCCCGTTAAGGCCTGACTTGGTCCGCGTCAAATTACTTCCGTAAGTTCAAAATGCGGTTTTCTGCTGCCTCAGCATACCCCATCTTATTACGCTCGAAACGACACCATCCGCCATCTCTGGGCCGAAGTGTCGGGATCAAACGTGAATTTATCTCTGGCAATTTTTGTTTTTTTGTACGGGCGTGCCAACGGCTGGGCATGGGCCCTGGTAGGTGTGGGTTGTGGCATCTACCTGTTTTACAGAGGATTTGTTTTACTTAATCGCAAGCGTCTGATTGAGAACATTCCCGCCTCAAAAATTCGTAGCGCATCCATGGGCCTAGTGGAAGTAAGCGGCTTAGCTGTGGGCCCACATACCATGCCTGCACCGATTACTGGGCACCCCTGCTTTTACTATCGCACCACCGCGTGGCAACTAAAGCAATCGGGAAACCGCAAAGAATGGGAAAAGGTTGCGAATGAGAGCTTGCATCTTCCCTTCTTTATCGACGATAACACTGGCAAAGTTTTGGTCGATCCTGACGGTGCAGAAATGGACATCCATCGCGATTTCCATGAAGAGTACGGAACTTCTCTTTTATCCTTCAGCGCCGATGTTCCACCAAACGTGGGCGCGTTTCTGAGCCGGCACGGTGTAACCAACAATAAGAAATTGAAGATTGAGGAATACTGCATTAAGCCAAAAAATGCACTCTTCGTGTTAGGAACACTCGCGGAAAATTCCGAGTTGAGATTCGCCTCCATTGCAAGTCAATCCTCGCCCCATTTTTCTAATATGGCGAACCGGACAGTTCCCAAGACGGAAGGTTTTGGTTCCCTCTCAGGAATGGCCGCAACTAACATATCCTCGCACAGCAGCATCGGCCAGGAGGTCATTCGTCTTTCTGATCACAGTCATACTCCGGAGCCCTCCGCAATGACGCAACAACAGCGAGTCGCCGCAGCTCTGATGAAAGCAGGGATCACAAATCCTGCCGCCTGGACTGTAGCGGGAGTGGGCACTGGGACCACGCCTCCAGGTTCGCCTTCGTCAGCAGGCAGCGCAGCGGCGGTTGGGGTTGCGGTGGAAGAATTCGATGTACATCCGCCGATGATACTCATGAAAGGCACGCATAATCCGGCATTCTTTATCTCGTGGAGAAGTCAGCGCGATGTTGTGCAATCCCTGGGATGGAAATCGGCATTGATGATTTGGGGTGGTCCAGCTTTAACACTACTTTCTATGTATGTGCTGTTAGCGCATTTCCGTTTGCTGTGATGGCAAAAGGAACTACGGGTAGAGGAGCTAGAATGAATACAGTAATACTGGTTACCATCCTGTTCGCCGCAACCGGGATCGTGGTTTATCTAGTGACCATCTTCAACGGTTTAGTCGCTCTCAACAATGACATAGACAAGGCATGGTCGAATATCGACATTATGCTCAAGCAGCGTCATGATGAATTGCCCAAACTGCTGGATGTCTGCAAAGGCTACATGAATTTCGAAGGTGACACACTGCAAAAGATTACGCAGGCACGTGGCCAGTATCAGCAGGCTTCGTCTATCGATCAAAAAGCTCAAGCTGCCCAGAGCATGGCTTCTGCTCTGCGCGGGGTCTTTGCGGTGGCCGAGAATTATCCTGACCTGAAGGCCAACAGCAATTTCATGCAACTTGAAAAACGCATTACGGATCTGGAAAATCAGATTGCGGACCGGCGCGAGTTTTATAACGATTCAGTGAATACCTTCAACATACGCATTCAACAAATGCCGGATACCTTCGTGGCGAGTTTCATGAGCTTGCATGCGCGCCCACTATTCAAGGTAGAAGAAACGGACAAAGCAGATGTACCGATGAGTTTCGCCGCCTCAAGATAGCTCGTATGACATTGGCACAAAGGTTACCCCTTTCCTCACCTTCCCTGGCAGCTACTGTCAAGTAGAATGACTTGGTGACCGACGCCGTTCGCATTGGAATTTTGGGAGATTTCCAACCAGAATTCCGCTCCCATCACGCGACCAATGACGCGCTGCAGCATGCAGCAAACAAGCTCGGTTTCAAAGTTGAATCTCAATGGGTTCCGACCTCTTCCATTGTCGATTCCAGCGCCGAACAACTTCTTGAAACTTTCGATGGAATTTGGGCTTCTCCCGGCAGCCCCTACAAAAATTTCGATGGCATGCTTAGAGGAATCGAATTTGCGCGCCGCAGAGACTGGCCGTTCCTCGGCACCTGCGGAGGATTCCAGTACGCCCTAATAGAATGTGTCCGCAATGTAGTCGGTATTGCCGATGCAGACAGTGCGGAAAACAATTCGGGATCGAAGAACATCGTCATCTACCCAGTGGCTTGTGCCATGCCAAATCGCGCGGTGGATTCGCCGAAACTCGCAGGACCGATGCCTGAAATTCGCCTGCGTCCAGGTTCATATTTACAATCTTTTTATAAGCGGGACGCAGTAATTGAAGAATTCTTCTGTAATTTCGAAGTGAATCCGGAGTACGAATGGGCTGTGATGGAAGCTGGTTTCCCGGTGGTGGCACGAGGTCCTGAAGGGGAGATACGCGCCATAGAGTCACCCACGCATCACTTTTTTGTGGCCACACTCTTCCAGCCACAACTCTCGTCTACAGTGGGGAACCCGCATCCGCTAGTAATCGCATTTTTAAAAGCTGCTGAAGCCTGGCAAGGAAAGAAGCACGATGACAGTGTGCTTGAATAAAGCACAACTTAACTCCAGCCGAAATCTTAATGGGATGGGATATGAAGTGAGCAGTTCCCTCTCCCTGGCGCTAACTTCCAAAGCAAAATTGTTATAAGCTGACATGTAGCTGCAATGATTTTCGTTCTCGACAATTACGATTCATTTACTTACAACCTTGTTCAATATCTGGGAGAACTGGGCGCGGAAGTTGTAATCCGTCGTAACGACCAGATATCAGTGCCGGAGGTTGCTGATATGCACCCTGAGCGCATTCTCGTCTCGCCCGGCCCATGTACGCCAACAGAAGCGGGTATTAGCGTAAACCTCATCCGCCATTTTGCGGGAAAAGTCCCGGTGCTGGGAGTTTGCCTTGGCCATCAAGCCTTAGCTGAAGCCTTTGGCGCGAAGGTCGTGAGGTCTATTCATCTGATGCACGGTAAAACCAGCCAAGTGCATCATGACAATCGGACGATTTTCCAAGGCTTGCCTTTTCCCATCACCGCCACACGTTATCATTCGTTAATCGTGCAGGAAAGCGATCTGCCAACTGATCTCGAAGTTAGCGCCTGGACCACGGAGCGCGACGGTTCGCGGACTATCATGGGACTTCGTCACCGCAAATTTATGCTGGAGGGGGTGCAGTTCCATCCCGAAAGCGTGCTGACCGATCAGGGGAAAAAATTAATCGAGAATTTTCTAGGAATCTAAATCGAATTAAGTTTTCAGCCACTTAAGGCGATCCTACTTGGGCTGTTTAGCTATGATCTTTTCGCGAATTTTGTCGTAAGTCGTTTGCGGGATTATCTTCTTTCGTACTAAATCTGTTTTCATCCGGTAGGGACGGCCATCTATGATCTTTTGTGCGTATGCGTCGCCAATGCCCGGCAACGCATCCAGTTGATCTTTGGTTGCGGTATTTATGTCCAAAAGACCGGCTTTATCGGAGGAGTTGGATTTGGTTGTGGCAGGGGTTTTGCTACTAGAAGCCGGGGCACTCTGACTCAGGCCGTTCTGAATGAGAAACATTAAAGCGAAGGTCAAAACCAGAATGTGGATTGCCGAATTTTTTCGCATTGTAGCTCTCCTTCTCCTAGTCATATCCAAGCTAGTCATATCCAAGTAAATTCCTACGCGTATATCCCCCGCTGTCGGATCGTGTACGCGACGCGATCAATTGCCAGCATGTATGCCGCTATACGATTATGCACTCCGTGCGCTTCTGCAAATCGAACTACATCGTCAAAAGCCGTGACCATAATGTGTTCGAGCTGTTCGTTTACCACGGATTCTTTCCAGAAATATCCCTGGCGATCCTGCACCCACTCGAAGTATGAGGTCGTCACACCGCCGGCGTTGCATAGAATGTCGGGAATCACGAATACTTTCTTGTCCGCTAAAATCTCATCCGCCATTGCGGTTGTGGGACCATTGGCGCCCTCGGCAAGAATTTTGCACTTCACGCGATCAGCATTGCGGCTGGTAATTTGGTTCTCAGTGGCCGCGGGTATCAGAATTTCGCACTGGGTAAGAAATAACTCGGCCGGGTCGGCGGCTTCGGCTTCAGGGAATCCTTTCAGGGTTCCATTCTTCTGGCGATAGTCAGTGAGCTTCTGAACGTCAATTCCGTTCTTGTTATATAAACTGCCGGTAACTTCGATAATGCCGATGATTTTGTATCCAGCTTGATGCATCAACAGAGCGGCGTTTGAACCGACATTCCCAAATCCCTGCACGATGACCCGGCAAGTTTCGCGTGGGATGCCCAGCTTCTTGATGGCTTCATCGCAAACAATTTTGATACCGCGGCCCGTAGCTTCACGACGACCACGAGATCCACCAATATTAATCGGCTTGCCAGTCACTACCGCAGTAACAGTTTGGCGCACGTGCATCGAGTACGTGTCCATGATCCATGCCATCGTTTGCTCGTTTGTATTGATATCGGGAGCTGGAACGTCCTTTTCAGGGCCAATAAACTCAACTAACTCTGCTGTGTAGCGGCGGGTCATGCGTTCAAGCTCACCCATCGACATTTTATGGGGATCACAGATGACGCCACCCTTCGCGCCTCCGAATGGAATATTGACCACGGCGCATTTCCAAGTCATCCAACTCGCCAATGCGCGTACTTCATCAAGCGTAACGTCGGGCGAATAGCGAATACCCCCTTTACCGGGACCCCGGGCGATTGAGTGCTGCACACGGAATCCGGTGAAGACTTCCAAAGTCCCATTGTCCATGGCCACTGGGATATGCACGATGATTTCGCGATTGGGATAACGCAATACTTTCCGAATACCTTCGTCCAAATGCAGTTTCTCGGCGGCCATGTCAAAGCGGGCAGCTTGCGCCTCCCAAGGATTGATTTCCTGCTCGAGAGAGATGGTTTTTGGTGCAATGGTATCGGCAAGGCTCATAAAGATTCTCCGAAGATGAGGGGGATATGGAAAATTTTGATTATATCAATCTATTGTTCGAATGCTCAGATATGGCTGCTGCGAATCTACGCGGCTAAAGCCAACCTTATCAATGATAAGCAGCTAGAAGCGCTTAAGCAAGCGTGCGGGCGCAAGCTGAAGCTAATGACCAGACTTGGCCCGAATAATGCCGATGATAATTTCGCCGAGAATTCCTGTTCCAAGAATTGGAGCGTAGGCTTTGGTTATGATCGCAACTTGGAAGACTAACCAGCAGAGCTACTAACATGCCGCTGACCCATCCGGGCAAGGGCAAGTCAACTATGCAGATCAAAAACCCGCCGGCAAACCTGTCAACAAACGCACCGGCTATTGCGAGCCGTTTATCAGGGAATGACATCGGTAACATCAAAGCGGAATCCAACAATCCGAATGCCAACCCACAAATTACGCCTAGTAGATTCGGTTCATCTCTATTCAGGGGCGTTCAAGACAATTTCCATTCCCTCTGCGGCCGCCCGTACTTTGGCAAAGTGATTTCGAGCTTCTCGCAAAACACCATCAATGCAAGCATCGTCATGCTCAGGATCGTGGTGATAGAGCACTAATTCTTTCGCACCGCTTTCCATCACCACTTTGACCGCTTCCCGCCAGTGACTGTGTCCCCAGCCACGCCTGCGTGCTGCATACTCCTCTGGCAAGTACTGGGCATCGTAGATCAACACATCCGCCCCTTCAGCCAGCTTTCTCACATTCGCGTCGAATACTGGACTGCCGGGTTCGTTATCGGTGGCGTAGACAAAAACTCCGTCTTTAGTTTCCAGACGAAAACCGAGACATCCCTGCGGATGATTGAGCCACTTGGTCTCAACCACTATGTCTTCAATTTGCACACGGCCTTCGTCCAGATTGTAAAAATCACGCCGGGCTTTCATATCTCTTAACCCAACAGGAAAATATGGAGGCGCCATTTGTTCCTGCATAACCCGCTGAATCGTGCTGGTTCGACTTGAAGAGTGAAAGGCAAAGCGGTTATCAGGGCCGTCATAGAGTGGAGCAAAGAAAGGTAATCCCTGGATGTGGTCCCAATGAAAATGAGAAACAAAGACATGCGCAAATATTGGTTTGCCCTCGAATTCCTTGCGCAACTGATTACCGAGAACACGAAATCCGGTGCCGCAATCGAAGATGTAAATCTTATCCCCGACGCGTAACTCCACGCAGGAAGTATTACCTCCGTACCGCATATTCTCTGGCTGAGGAGCCGGGGTCGACCCGCGAACTCCCCAAAATTTGATTCGCATGTGCCTCCGCACGCGGCAAGTGGGGCGATGAGCCATCTTCTATGGTGTTATGAAATCCGTCAATTCACTCGCTGGTTACCGTAAAACATAAGTGGACCCCCATTCCCCTATAATGCTGCTTCACAGCATGATTCGACCCGATTACAAAGAGTTCACGCGATTAAGCCGGGAAGCCACGCTGGTTCCGGTAGTCAAGTCAGTTACTGCTGACTTGTTAACCCCCGTTTCGGCATTCCTGGCTATCGCCGCAAAAGAGCCAAACGCGTTCCTGCTGGAGTCGATTGAACGTGGTGAACAAATTGGGCGCTATACCTTTTTAGGTGCGCGGCCGTACATGACGGTGCGAGCCCGCGGGCAGGAAATCGTAATACAACGCGGGAAGCGGGTGGAAAAGCAAAAAGGCAGTGTTCTTCAGCTTGCCAAGGAATTGTTGCGGATTCATCATCCTGCGGTCATTCCAGGGCTGCCTCCATTCACCGCCGGAGCTGTCGGATATTTTGCATACGACAGCGTGCGCCAGCTTGAGAAGATTGGCGAATGCGCAACTGATGATCTTTTGCTTCCCGATTGCGTGCTGATGTTCTTCGATCGGCTGCTGGCGTTCGACCATCTTCGGCACCAAATTCACATTGTTGCCAATGCCGATGTTTCGCACGAGAGTCCCAGGAAAGCTTACGATCGAGCGCTTGCAGATATTGCCGTTCTCGAGAACCAACTCGCTCGTGGACTCCGATCCGCGAGTTTGCAGAAGGCTTCTTTTGGAAACGGCAAGTCCGGAAAAAATAAACTGAAGATCAACGCAGGAACCAGCCATCCGCGTTTTTTAGAGTCTGTTGAGCGTGCGAAGGAATACATTGCCGCAGGGGATATTTTCCAGGTCGTGCTATCGCAACGCCTCGACTTTATTCCCCAAGTCGCTCCATTCGATATTTATCGCGCACTGCGCACCGTAAATCCGTCGCCTTATTTATATTTCCTGCGAATGGATGATACCCATGTGTTGGGGTCTTCCCCTGAAATGTTGGTGCGGGTCACAGGAAAAAAATTGGAATATCGGCCGATTGCAGGCACGCATCCCCGCGGAGCCGATGACGCTGAAGACCGGCAAATTGAACAACGAATGCTGCACGACGAAAAAGAACGCGCCGAACACGTCATGCTTGTCGACCTGGGACGCAATGATTTGGGCCGTGTCAGCGAATACGGGTCTGTGAAGGTGAAGGACTTGATGTACGTGGAACGGTATTCGCATGTCATGCATATCGTTTCCGCACTGGAAGGAAAATTGCGTGAAAATCTAGATGCGATCGATGCTTTCGCCGCGTGTTTTCCGGCGGGAACACTGAGTGGCGCGCCTAAAGTTCGCGCCATGCAGATCATCGAAGAGCTCGAACCAGTGCGGCGTGGAATTTATGGGGGATCGGTGCTGTATGCAGATTTTGCAGGGAACCTGGACTCCTGCATAGCCATACGCACCATGTTAATGAAAGGTAAGCAAGCGTACCTGCAAGCTGGCGCGGGCATTGTCGCGGATTCAGATCCAGAGCGGGAATTTCAGGAGTGCATGAACAAAGCTAAAGCTGTACTTCGGGCAGTAGATGCGGCAAGAACGATGGGATGAAAGATTTTTGCCTCGCACAGCCCTGAATCGATCATTAGGTACTGTTCGCATTCCTTTGCGGGTGTTATCTTGCTTCTAAGCACCTTACCCTTTTGAGATGAATTTCCTCCCGTCTTTCGGTGTGAGGCTCTTTGCCTCCTGCATCGCTATGCAATTGATTGGCCTGTTACCTGCTGGCGCTCAGTCCACCCCCCCATTGTCGTCCACATCCTCCCACACAGTGAAGTCTCCGGCTATCATTCAGGCTGTCGGAGTCGCCCTCGGTAAAGACGGTCCAACACTTGAAATCATCACGACTGGTTCGCCCGTTCCAGCCATACAGAAACTGGAGAACCCGTTGCGTTTGGTCATTGACTTACCAGATTCAACCGTAGTGATGAAGAAAAAATATGTAGATTATCGCAGCCTGGAAGTGGCCGCGATTCGCGTCAATCAATTCCAAAACTCGCCGCCGATTACCAGAATCGTAGTCGATTTACTTAAGCCCATGAACTACACATGGGATTCCTCCGGCAACCGTTTAATGGTTCGCCTGCACTCGGGTGGAGAAGCCTCGGCCCAAAGCGCTTCCGTAATTGGGCTTTCTAACGAAGGGCAATCGGTGGTCCCGGTGAGCGCTGCAAACTCTGGGTCAGTGGTACTGGCCGGCAATCGGTTAACCACCGGTTCATCCGTAACTGCTGGAGGCGATGCAGCTGTATTGAATCTGGGACGTGGCGGCCAAGTACGTGTCTGCCCAGGAACAACCGTGTCAGTAACAACATCCCCAAACGGCCGAGACTTGATGCTGGGCATGAGTACGGGATCGCTCGAGGCGCATTACAACTTGCAGAGCTCAGCAGATTCCGTCTTGACGCCTGATTTCCGCATCCTTCTAGCGGGTCCAGGAGAGTTTCATTACGCCATTAAAGCCGACTCCCGCGGCAATACTTGCGTTCAAGCACTACCGGGAAACACGGCATCGGCGATCGTCTCTGAACTTATTGGTGACGGAACGTATCAGGTGAAGCCGGCAGAGCAAGTCTTGTTTCGCTCTGGACATTTGACTACTGTGGATGGCGTAGTGCCCGGAACTTGCGGTTGCCCAGCACCCAACAATTCGCTCTTACTCGCCTCAGAACCAGCGAATCCTACCTTGCCGGAGAAGAAGCTGCCCGAGTCTATGCAGCTCTCATCCTCCCGAGAAGAAGCGAAACCCGCAGCTCAAAATAGCGAAACAGGCACTCCAGCAGATTCGCCAAATTCTCAAGTGACAGTCACCGCCGCTGGACCAGAAACCGCAAGCCTTCCAGCTTCGCAGGCCAGCGATGTTCACGTGCAAGTGGAAGCGCCTTTTGTGTTCCGTGCCAGCGACCTGCCTCCGGTCGGCGCGCCTCCATCAGTCCCAATCAGCGAAGCGGCCACTCTTCCGGCAATTTCAATGCCGCATCAATCCTTACCGACGACGGTAGTTCTGTCTCCTCCTGCCACAGATTCACAGAAAAAAACGCACCATGGCTTCTTCGGGAAAGTAAAAAGCCTTTTCACAGCAGTGTTTGGATAAGTCGAGAGCGCTTCATGTTGAAGCTTTAATCAATCCACGGAATCTGGCGGAGAGTGAGGGATTCGAACCCCCGATACCCGTTAAGGTATGCCGGTTTTCAAGACCGGTGCCATCAACCGCTCGGCCAACTCTCCACAGGGCAGTTCCCTAAGTTTAACACCAGCAGAATTCTGTGATTCCATGGTCGTTGCTGGTTTTCTGCCAACAATTGCATTATTTAACTTGGCGTAAGTATTTTGCTATGTACCAATTAGAATCTAAAATCTCGCTAGCGACCTAGTTTTTCGGTGGTTCATTCGTTCTCCAGTTTTAGATATCTGCCTTTCTGTCAGTACCGGGCAGCGGCTGGATAGAGTCCGTATTTCAAAAGTCGTGAAGAGCAAAGACGAGTGGCGGAAGCAATTATCTCCAGGCGAATTTGAGGTCACTCGCCATGCGGACACGGAATTGTTTTCTCTGGAAAATATTGGAACTTACATGACACCGGGCTGTATCGCTGCATCTGTTGTGACAATGCTCTGTTCAGCTCAGATACGAATTTGAATCGGGTACCGGATGGCCAAGTTTTTGGCAGCCCATTGCATCCGAAAATGTGCGGGAGATACGCGACAGCACATTTGGAATGGTAAGGACGGCTGTCGCTTGCACAGAGTGCGATGCACATTTGGGGTATGTTTTTGATGACGGTCCCGCTCCGACACATCTTCGCTATTGCATGAATTCGGCTACGTTACGATTCGTGAGGCTATGTCGCTTCGGGTGGCTATGCCGATTCGCCATCTGAAAAATCAAACTTGCGTTGGTCAAGTACTTTTCTTAGCTTGTGCAATGTCCAGGCAAGAGCAGCCAGACCCGCGATCCAGATCGTGAACGAAGTTCTCACAACCCAGTGCGGTGCCTGACCTACCCTTCGTAGTACGAAAGGCAGGAAGTTCCAGGTTGTAATGTGGACGTAGTCCCACGAATCCTGTGTCATCGCCTCTGTGTTCAAGCCCCAAGCATCCATCTTTCCCAATGCAAAGGCGACAATGTTCTTGAAGCGCAGAGCGATTACCCAAGTCGGGTGACCGAATGTTTCCATCTGATAAATTTCAAGCGGCAACCAGAACGCGAGCGATGCAACTTGGATCACTGCGCTGATTGCGATTAGTCCTATTCCCACGCTCCAAACAAATTTTCCGAGTTGCTCACGATAGCGCAACAACAATGGCACAGAAATGAACGCCACAAATTCAACTGCCGTCGATACGTAGCGGTCTCCCCAGGCGAAGTCGCCACTCCATACGGTGTATCTCGCATAAAAACTGATATATGCAAGCAGCAGCAGTGAAACTGCGAGCACATAAGCCTTTATTCCGGGAGAGAATCGCCGCCAGGCGAAAATAACGATAAGGATTGTAAGAATGATCAGCGGATCAAATAGAAATATAGATTTTTCCGGAGTGAAAAGGGGTCCGAGAAAGCCGACGTGGAACGGCGTTTCGAAAGGATAGTTCGGTGGCAACGTAGGATCCTGCAGCCGATGCTCAATCGTGAAGTAATGCACGTATGTATCGAACCATGTTCCGAAGCGGTAGAACTGATAAAGACGGTCGATCAAAAAGAAAAACGTGTAAACCGGAAACGCGGTCTTCGCATACGAAAGAAAACGCACCCACACGGTACGTGCACTTGCCCGCTCAAACCACATCACCAGCAAAAGGAAAATTCCCGACGCGACTAGATCGAGTCCCGTGGTGAGCCGTGTCAGCAGATTGAGTCCCAGAGCAGCCGAGCCGATAAGCAGCGAACGTTTGTTGCCGGTGCGTAACCATTCGTACTGAAATGTGAATCCGATTAGCGTGAGCAGCATGATGTAGTTGTTTTCCATCATGTTCTGCATGTAATGCAGATGAGTCGTACAAAACAGCAGCGCCAACACTCCCGCAACAGATTGGCGGACGGTGAATTGCAGCATTCTCAAAAAACGAAAGCAAACCAGCGCCGTAAGGAGGGTCACTAAAATATTCGTGCTGTATGTGACGACAATGTTACGCGGCGTGGGATCGGTGTCGTCATATCGATCAAAGATCGGCAATTTTCCAACGAAAGTACCAGCAATATCAATGGGCAGCATGAGCAACGGCTGGCCGATGCCGTACCAGTCGTAAAGTCTCCCGCCACGGCCATGCACTCCGAATTCCGGATATTCATTGGGAAAGACTGGTGGCTCAGATGTCCAGAAAGAATGCGCCGTTTGCAGGCGATGCATGGTGTCAGCGGTACCAAGTTCTCCCGACTGAACGATAAAGGCTCCGAGGCAAGCGGTAAGTGCCAGCAGAAAAATTGGATCGCAAAACCAGCGGCGGGGGCGATTAATCATCGTGAATCATGGTAATGCAGGCTGAACGCGAACGACAAAGTTGCCGGAACCCAAGAAGCAGGTTCCGGACGCAAATATTGCGAAGCTTTACAATAATTCTGTATGAATTCGTCTCTGCCTACGTTTCGGGCGCCAAGCGCTGCCGAACGCATATTCAACCGGCTTTTCGGATTTCTGATCGGAATCGGTCTGGGATTTTCTTACAACTTCTTACTCGAAGTGCGCGGCCGTAAAAGCGGCAAACTCTATTCCACCCCAATCAATTTGTTGGAACTCAATGGCAAGCGCTTTCTGGTAGCGCCTCGCGGTCGCACGCAATGGGTTCGTAACGCCGAAGCCGCGGGCGAGGTTGTGCTCAAAAAGGGAAGCACGAGACGAAAATTTCGATTGCGATTACTTGCAGATGCCGAAAAGCCAGAGGTCTTGAAAGCTTATCTGGATACTTTCAAGCGAGAGGTGCAGCGTTATTTTCCCGTGCCCGCGGGGTCGGCTTCAGAGGTTTTTGTGCCGTTGTTGGATAGCTATCCAGCATTTGAGTTGGTTTCGCAATAAGTTGCTCTGCGATAACACCGCTTCGGAATGACAAAAATCCAGCTTTTCAAATTAACCACCTACATCTCGCCGATAGATTTCCCAAAGTACCTAGCTCCGTATAAAATGATCGGTTGGTCCCCGCATCTGCCGGAGCACAAGGCCTACCGCCGTCCGTCAGCAGCCGCCATTGTCACAGCGACTTTAAGGAGATTGATTCAGCAATGTCTATTCCTGCCACCCAGCTTCGCCCGGGCATGATTATTAAGCATAATAATGATCTGCATTCGGTATTCAGCGTCGAGCACCGGACACCCGGCAACCTGCGCGCCTTTATTCAGGCTAAGCTTCGGAACCTGCGCACCGGAGCCATGTTCGAGCACCGATTCCGCTCACCCGATCCCATTGAAAAGGTCAATGTGGATGAGACTGATATGGAATTCTTATACGCCGATGGCGACAGCTACTACTTCATGGACACAACCAACTTCGAACAGACACACTTAACACGGGAGATTTTGGGTGATGCAGTCGATTATCTGATTCCAAACTTGCAGATCAAAGTGGAATTCTTCGATGGTAAAGCGGTAGGAATCGAACTGCCACAGACAGTAGAGTTGACGGTAATTGAAACCGAACCCGGACTCAAGAGTGCAACCGCTTCCAGTGTAACCAAACCTGCAAAAACCGAGACCGGACTTGTGGTACAAGTTCCTCCATTCATAAACGAAGGCGAGAAGATTCGCGTGGATACGTCGGAAGGCGCGTATCTGTCGAGAGCGTAAGCCGGAGAATTTACGAGCTCTGTCTCATAAATTTGCGTGCAATTTAATTGATTATCTCAGCAATGACTTCAGCAGGAAAGAATCCAGAAGCTCGCCGTTTTCTGGTTCGTGGGCGCGTGCAGGGAGTAGGTTTCCGCTGGTTCGTGGAACGCGAGGCACATATCTTGGGTATTGCGGGATGGGTGCGCAATAATTCCGATTCCACCGTTGAAGTACTAGCCATGGGGACGCGTGAGCAACTTGTCAATCTGCGTTCCCGCTTGCAGCAAGGGCCGCGAGCTGCGCGTGTCGATGATGTTGAAGAGTCTGAAGCAAAGCCGGTTTCCGGCCTGACTACATTTCGCATTGAGGGAGCCTGGTAGATGTCGGATTTTTCGGCAAGTGAGAATGTCCTGAAGCAGAGCGCTGCTAAGAACGGCACGGACTGCGAACCACTTAAAAAGCTGATTCGCGAAATTCCCGACTTCCCCAAACCCGGAATTCTGTTCTACGACATCACAACGCTGCTCAAGGACAAGGTTGGCTTGGCCACGCTGATTGACGCACTGGCGGAGCATTATATTGGGAAAGATGTCGACCTGGTTCTCGGCATGGAAGCCCGTGGATTTATTTTCGGTCCGGCCCTTGCTTATCGCTTGAATGCCGGCTTTGTTCCCGTTCGCAAGCCGGGCAAGCTCCCCGCAGAAACCGCCAGGTACGACTACGCTCTTGAATACGGGACTAACACTCTTGAGATTCATAAAGACGCAATTGAAAAAGGGCAGCGAATCATCATCGCCGATGATCTTCTCGCTACAGGCGGAACCGCTGAAGCTACGGCAAAATTAGCAGATTCGTTAGGCGCGGAAATCGCAGGGTTAGCGTTTGTGGTTGAACTGGATTTCTTAAAGGGGCGAGATAAATTACGCGGTTATGATGTTTTTTCGCTGCTGCATTACAGCAAGTAACCAGGGGCATACTTCACCCACATTCCAAGCCAAACGTAGCGGGTGCCAATCTTTGAATGTGCGATTCTTATCGCACTATTCGTTCAATTGCTATCCCTAACAAAGTCCAACCGCCTGCACTGACTCCTAGCAGGGTTGCGAGACCGAGAACTTTGTTCCACCGAACGTGGTGCCTCGGGGAAACTCGTTCGTCCGATGAAGCGTCAGTTTGGCTTTCAGTCCAAACCAAACGCTGCTGAACTCCAGACACGAGGGGGAAGCGTGCGAGTTCTGTATGCATGATTTTTATATTGGCAACTGCTTTGCCGTTTCTCCTTTTGGGGATAGAGGTTCAACGTCAATCAGATGCAGCCATGTCAAAGAACGTGAGCTCAACCCGGGCATAGAAAAAATTCCCAAAAACGCGGGAACTTAATCATTTCTTCCTAGAGTGGCTTTCTAGTGATTCTACAGTAATTCCTGTAATGATTTTATTGTTGTGGAGCATAATAGCCCCGGCGAGCCCGAACTTGCACGTCTTTTTTTAAGGCAGTAATTTCGATCGGGCGATAACGCCCATCGGCATCGAAATCGGCAGGGTGGTAAGAGACAACATACTGGCTTCGCAGCTCGTCTTCAATCGCTGCGAACGAGTTCTTGATTTCCTTCATTTTGTAAGGGAAAAAAGCCCGGCCTCCGGTAGAGTCGGCTAGCTGCTGAAGCGCTTTGTCCCCGCGGAGAATTAACCCACTGTCATCGGTTGAAATCGCGTAAATGATCACTTGAGCACGCTGCGCCATTTCAATCGCTTGCGCACGGCTAACATCGCTTTGATTGTCCTCACCATCGCTGACTAAAATTATGGCGCGGCGCACCGGACGGTTTTCATCCGCTTTAATTAAAATGTCACGACAAGCTTTGTAGACCGCGCTATAAAGCGCGGTACCGCCGCCATCTTGCAAATGATGTACACCAGTGGCAAGCAGCGACACATTGTCAGTGAAAGCTTGCGTCACCTGACTCTGGGTGTTGAATCCCATGACAAATGCCTTGTCATAATTCACCCTGAGGGTGCGCTGTAAAAAGCTAACTGCGGCCTCTTGTTCGAAGTCGAAGCGCGCGTGTACAGAACCACTGGTATCGATTAGTAATCCAAGTTCCAGAGGAAGATTGGTCTGACTGCCAAAATTCACTACCGACTGTGGAGGCTTATTGTCATCGCGAATCGCGAAGTCGTCTTCATTCAAATCCCGGACAAATTTGCCATGCTTGTCAGTCGCGGTGAATAGGACCGTGACTTCGTCCACCCGCTTGGTTATGGTGGTGATTGGCTGATCTACTTCTACAGACGATTCGGAAGTTGACGAGGAAATTGAGACAGCGCTGGGCGGAACGAAGGCGTTCGATTGGGCAAGCAGCGGGAGCGCCGAGAATGCCAGTATTGTTAAACCCCGGCAAATCACGGATCGTATGTAGTTCATTCCCGTCTCGTCCAAAATTTTCATCCTTAAACCGCTGCCCTTCAACGATCTACAGTTGATACGTGATTAGATGCACGTCATGGGCCGAAGACCCGCAAATGAATGCGCTTCCGCTCTGCTGACTGTAGGAGTAAGCCCACTGTATGCCAAGTTACAAAGGGAGCACACGTTTGGTCATAACCCAGGTACTGCAGCGGAGTTCTCTTGCTTCCTCGATGTTTTACTAATATTTCGCTGTCGTATTATTACGTTACACTTACGAGATTTCCATGCCTCAGGCAAGACATAATAAAAATAACCAGACCCGCTGCCCTTGGCCGAGTAACGAACTCGCGATTCGCTATCACGACGAGGAGTGGGGAGTTCCCGTCCATGACGATCGCAAACTATTTGAATTTTTGATTCTCGAAGGAGCGCAGGCTGGCCTGAGTTGGGATACTGTCCTCAAGAAGCGCGAGAATTATCGAGTGGCCTTCGACGGTTTTGATCCAGAAATAATTGCTCGCTATGATGGGCGCAAAATAGCAAGTTTGTTGAAGAATGAAGGCATTATTCGCAACCGTCTGAAAATCGCATCAGCCGTGACGAATGCAAAAGCATTCCTGAAAATCCAAAACGAGTTCGGATCATTTGCCCGCTATGTTTGGGGTTTTGTTGACAGAGAGCCAGTGCAACGGAGAACGCGTCAGCGCGTTCCGGTAAGCACTCCGATTTCAGATGCCCTGAGCAAGGATTTGAAGAAACGCGGATTCACGTTTATTGGAACCACGATTTGTTATGCATTCATGCAAGCGGTGGGAATGGTGAATGATCATGCATTAACTTGTTTTCGATATCCCACTGTTAAGGTCGCAAAGACACTCTTGAAAAAGTAATAAAGAGCAATTCTATCCGGGACTAGCTTCCATCGAAATGGAAAGTAGCTCACTTCATCTGTATTTAAGGCATTAGGATTGCAGTTAAATATGCCTATTAATTTGATAGACCTAATGGCATAAACAGGGTGCATTCGTCAGTTATACGGACAACTCAAATGTCGATTTTCTACCTCAAAAACATTCGAGGTGGGAATACCGTTCACGATGAGAAACCCTCTATATGCATTGTGGTTGGCTCTGCTGTGTGCTGGTAGCTTTGCGCAAGAGATGCCGCGTAATGCGCCCGCAACGCGAGATCCAAACGCAAACAGCCATGCGCCAAAGACATGGGTTGCGTGTTTACGGAATGAGAACGGGAAGGTTACGTTTGACGGCAAAAGCGGTGAAAAGTACCAAGCTGTCAGTGATCGTGCTTCTCTTTCCGCCTACGTGGGTAAAAAAGTGAGAATCACAGGATATTTTATTAATCCAGAAGATTCCTCAAATACGGAGATGAGTAATACGGCGGGCGTCACGGGCATACCTCCGCAAGTCCATATTTCCGAGATCGAGAAGATAGCCGATGGCTGCCCTGCCAAAAAGTGATCTTGAAGAATGAATTTTTAGCGAAATAACAGCGCTGAAAAATTAGTCAGATTTCTACGCCACACCATCCAGGTATGCTCGCCGGGAGTTTCGATATCCACATGCTCAATGCTCTTGGTTTTCAGCCATTCCCGAAAATTTCGATTGATTGCAATCAAATCATCGTCCGTGCCACAAGCGATCCATAGCAGGGTTGGACGAATACTGGCTGAAGTGCCGATCTCAGGGAACTCGGCGGCGAAATTGTCGGTCATTCCGCCTGCACTAAAAGAACCAATCCAGGCGAATTTATCAAGGTTGTTGAGTCCGGTCAGCAGCGACTCCGATCCGCCCATTGACAATCCTGCAATCGCGCGTGAGTTGCGATCAGCTTTCACTCGATACTGCCTCTCAACCTGAGGGATAATTTCCGTGAGTAGAGCCTCGCGAAATTTATCGAAATTCTCCTTTCTCAATGCATCATGCTTGTCTAAACCGCCAAATCCGTAAGAGAGTATCTCCGGAGCGCCGTACCCTAACGGCATAACAACGACCATCGGCTTTGCTTTTCCTTGAGCTATAAGGTTGTCGAGGATCACATTAGCGCGGCCGACTGCCGTCCATCCGCTGGCATCATCACTGAATCCATGCAGCAAATAAAGCACGGGATATTTGGTCTTACTTTTTGCTTCATATCCCGGGGGAGTGTACACGTAAAAGTCCCGCTCATCCCCCACGACTCCTGATTTGTAAAAATGTTGATGAACTATGCCGTGCGGCACGTCGTTCACCTCCCAGGGAAGAGATGAAGGGCCAGGAACATGCACTTCGCTCGATACATTTAGCAGATTAGGCTTCATGACCGGGTTCGCAGGATCGGTGAAGTGCACGCCGTCAACTACAAAATTATATCCATAAAAATCAGGCTCTAACGGATTCGTCGTCACGCTCCATACGCCCTGCTCATCTTTCTGCATTGGGATTGGCTTAGCACCCTCAAGATCGAGCGCGACCTCTTTAGCATTGGGAGCGCGCAATCGGAAGGTGACCCGATGATCCGGCAGGACATCGGGAGAAGTTATCGGCGCCGGCTCAACCGCCTGCGCGGGTTCATTTTGCGAGAAACTTTTCATTACTAAAACCATCCACAACGAGAACAGAATCGTCACAGCGCGTCCAGCCATCACACCCCCTAATCCAACGTGGAAATTTCAATCTCTTAATCTGTGCCCATGCATCAAAGTAATGCTTTTTGAAATTGGTTATGACTATTTCTTTACAAATATTGTGGCTTTTTATACTCGCAATTCCCATTGCATGTGTAGCATGGACAGTAACTCACGAGGAAGTTTTTCGCGAACCGCGCGAATACTCTGAGGGGCAACATAAGAAATCCCGCAGTTTCTTCCGCCGTAAATTCTTTTATTTGTTTACCTGCGAATACTGTTTCAGTCACTATATCGCTGCGTTTTTCCTGGTTATTACGCGCTACAAGCTTCTATATGAAGATTGGCGAGGCTATGTAATCGCGCTGTTCGCCCTGGTTTGGGTCGCGAACCAATATATGAGCATTTATAACCGGCTTCGCCTGGATATAAAACACGAGCGAGTCGAAATCGAAGCCGACGAAGAAGAATTGAAAGGAGATAAAAGCTCCCGGCTCAAAGCGGCGTGATAGTCGAGGTACATTTTCTCCGGGTGCGAAAGCCCACCGGTTCAGGAGAAAACCAGTGGGCGATATGCTTCTTATGACAACTCAGTGCTTGTCGTTGTCATGGTCGTGGTCGTGGTCCTTGTCATGGTCGTGATCGCGGTCATGATCATTTACGTGTTGATGCCGCCAATCGTAGTATTGCTTTTGCTGATTCTTGTCACGATCTTTGAAGTCACGGTGATCGTAGTGATTCGTGGTCTCCCACTGCTGGTAATAGACAGTCTCGTTGTTGTTCCAGGTGTGGTAATCACCATGGTCGGGATCGTATGCCCGGTAATAATGGTGCTCGGCGCAACCTGTAGTTAAAGCCGGAATGACAAATGCGGCTCCCAACAACAGCGAACTGAGATAGCGTGGTTTACGGCCCATTCCCGATTCCTCCTTAAGGTCCTGTGCAGTCGAAACTTAAGTTGCGAGAACGGCAACTCTGGGTTGCTTGCAGAACGTAAAATTACCGCTTGACGAGTGGGCGGGGAATTTCGAAACGTTCCGTTGTGCGTGAGTATTGCATCCCACCCATGCGTCCGATGAGATCGAGAGCATCCGGATCAAGTTGGCCTTCCTTCAGCACATTTTCTTCAACATGTACTGAAACGATTTCTCCCATGACGAAGCTTCCGGAAGGAGGCTGAGTTCCGAAATCAATGATCTGATAGAGCTTGCACTCGAAGCTGATTGGCGAAGCAGCGACCTGTGGAGGGCGCACAATTTTGGAAGGACGCGTAGCAAGCTTCGCTAGTTCGAATTCATCGACTGCATGTTCATACTCTCCGCTGGTTACGTTCATTGCCTCGGCGATCTCGTAGGTCACGATATTGACTACGAACTCTCCCGTATGCCGGATGTTCAGAAGTGTTCCTTTAACCTCTTGCCCATTTTCAAGCCGACGCAAGGCTGGAGAAAATCCCAGCAATGGCGGCTTTGCCGATACGACATTGAAAAAGGAAAACGGAGCGAGGTTGGGGCGGCCTTCCTGGCTCAGGGTCGAAACCCACGCAATGGGTCGGGGAGCCACCGAGCTGATTAGGATGCGATAAAACTCACGGTGTGAGAGCTGGTCTGACCGAACATCCATGTTGTTAGTCCATATTGTATGATTAGCCGCATAATTCTGGTGATAAGCTTCCGCAGGATAAAAAGCCTTCAGCGGAACCACCTGCGTGACAATTTTCCCATCAAAGGCTTGGCCTGATTCAGTTGTGCAACGTATGCGTCGGCGATTCGTTTTTGCTCATCACTGTTATAGAAAATTGCTGACCGTATTGAGTTCCTTCATCGGGACCTTGCCGGTTCAGCTCCGTCGGATCGTGCGCGACTGAGAAGAACACCCGCAGCAACTCCCCATAGGTAATTTGCGAGGGATCGTAGACAACTTTCACCGACTCAGCATGGCCAGTCTCACCGTGCTTACGATTTCGTATTCTGCCGTCTTGGCGTCCCAGCCGGAATATCCGGAAGTAGCGCTGATTACGCTCTTAACATGCTGAAACACAGCCTGGATACCCAGAAGCATCCGCCAGCGAAAACAACTGATTCTTGGCCGGACGTACCAATCTTTGTTGCATCGACTACAGGACTCGGAATGGTAGCATTATTTTTGCCGGAGCTAAATGCCGCAATACCGGCGAGCAAAATCATGGTCACGATTATGAGCGAAGGCAATCTAGACATTGGGAACCTCCAACTTACGTGAAAAGACATATCAAGGAATTCATTTAGTTAGAGTGCCGAGAACAAAAAAGTTTCAGAGGTAAGTCTTTGAAACAGTTGGCCATGAGGGCAGGCTTCACAAAAACGGTCCAAACTTAAAGAGGACAGATCACTCTGTCCTCCTAAGTTCAGGTTACTCCGTCTGCTCCAGTGTGCGGATGTACTCGACGACTGACTCGCTCCAGCCATCGATGTGCGTCCACTTGCCATAGCCGACACCGTTCTTGTAGCTGGCCACGTTAATCACGTAGCCTTTGCCTTTCGGCGCGTGTACCGTGTCGTGCGCCTGTTCGTCGGTGATCACGATCAGGCGGTCGTACTTCTCTTTCTGGTTAAGACCATCAATGGCCTTCCCCAGCTGAGTGCTGCTGTGGCGCTGGCTGGCGTCGATGGCATCGCGCAGTGCGAATCCACGACGCGCCGGAACCTGAACCAGTTCATCGGAGAAGCTGTAGACAACCACCTTCTCGCCGATCTCTCGCAGCAACACGGCCAATCCATAAGCCGCATCAGTGCGCAGCATTTCAGAGCGACGAGAAAGCGGAGCAATCATCGACCCGGAAACGTCTACCAGCACGATCGTCTTACCAGCAAGCTTTTCCTTTCCAGCAACGCATTTGAGCATCGCCTGATCGAGTGCCTCTTCCCAGTGCGGAGCATAACGCGCCGCAGCCAGAAAGCGGAACGGGAGCACACGTGCCGTGCTCATGGATCGCAAAGCCGAAAGGACCAAATCCTCCTCCACACCTGCCTCACGCATATTGCGCAGGTTGCGGAGCAGGGCCAGCGCTCCCAATTTGTTCTCCGCGAGCAACCGCTGCCATGCCTCACGCTTGTCGGCGCCAGAAGATAGCGCAACTTCCCAAGTGTCAGGTGTGTTCAGGCGCCCCCAGATCAGCTTCTTCCATACGCCGGCCTGAGCCGCGTCACGCGGCCTGGCATGGCACAGAAACAGAACGTCACGCAGCTTAATGGGTCCACCCCGGTCGTACTTCGCCAGAGCGTACTCATCAAACTTGGGAAAAGCCGCAGCCAGTCCCTTTTTCACCTGACCAGAGAGCGGAACGCGTCCGTCCTTCCAGTAGATGGCAACGAACTCAGCTAGCTCATCGGCGCGCTGAATGACACGAGCGAGCGTGTCTGCAACCAGCGCACGATGGCTCTTGTGACGCGCCATCTCCCGAACTAGCAACAGCGGCGCGTGACGAAGTTTCATCTGCTCGCGAGCTTCGATGGAGAGAGCCGCGACCTTCTCCGCTTCAACCTTGGGGACAAGCTCCGCAATGCGGCCTGCGATCTCAACGCCGTCCTCGTAGAACTGGTTCTCCCAGAGCAGGCAAGCCAGCACGGATCGGCGAAGCTGCAACTCCGGAGAGATGTGACGGGCAGGCGCACCTTCATGAGTGCGGCCGAAATGTAGGTTCAGCATGTTGAGTCGGGCCATCGTGGCCTCCTTTTGTTGGTAATCTTTTGTTATGTCATTCCGGGCGAAGCCGAGGAACCCCTACCCTGGTACAAACTTCGCGAGCGCGTAGAATCCGCCGGGGAATATGGCGATGACGGTATAGTTCCGATGCTCTACCAAATTGAGCTACACGATTTGAATCGTGACGGGATTCGAACCCGCAACCAACGGATTAAGAAGTAACCCTCATCTTCACCACCGACGAAAAATCGTAATGCTTACGGCCACCTTTATTGTGAAGTACCTAAGTCCTCACTCGAGTCGAGATGAGTTCTTCTTCGTCTTCAACTTCTTTGCTTTCCGCAGCAAAGCCTGTGGCATTTACGAATCCCGATCGCTTCCGAGCTGGTTCTACGTTGATCAGAAGCGCCATCTTCTCAAGTTCCCAGCGATAAGGCACGAGGCGGCTCTCGTAGTCGGTACACTCTGCGACTTTAAAACGCACGGCCCGCAAAGGACCAAAGCCACAGAATACGGACTCTTCACTTTCGCGGAATCCCTTCTGAATGTGCGCAGACCTGCACGTTTTGCAGAGTGAATCCCCCTCGACCAAAGTACCGCCTTTGATTTTGATTGTGGCGCTCATAGCATTTCTTTCTAACCGGCCCAGGGCCGGAGTTAACATAAGGTTAAAATCAGCAGCCGGGGAACAAGTGACAAAGGTATTTAGGTGCTCTACCCCTGAGCTACACGGCATAAATCCCGTGGCAAGATTCGAACTTGCGACCACCCGCGTCTGAGGCGAAGTAACCCTCATCTTCACCACCGGCTGAAAATAAGTTTGCGAATTACATGTACAAATTTCGGTCAGGGAACATGCGGACACGGCATGGCTTGCGCCCCACGAGGAGTCGAACCTCACAGCCCGAAGGCTGTTTCGCCAGAGAAGTATCCGTGGCCTTTCGCCACTGACCATGTGATTGCTGGGGGAATGAGCGGCAACGGTCGTTTACGATCCACAGTCGAAGGAGCCGCGGCCTACGCCACCCAGCGAGCTTAATTTTGTTTGATTTGCGTGTGAGGCGTCAGGAAATTAACTGACGAGATCGAATGACGCCCGAATGCAAGATAAGCCGATTGGCTGTCCTTGCCCACGCAGCGGATTATGCGGTTTTGTTATCAAAAATGGGCGTCCTTTCGTAAGAAGATGTTAGAAGATGCCATCATCCTGAAATTTTTGCAAGAGAAAAATTAAAAAAATCTCGACAACTTTTTTCGGAATGACTCATGTCGTGGCGCGACATTCTTCATCAAACTGCTCTCTTGCCTTCTTCCTTTCAACTCATTAATGTTGACGGTTCCGAGTAGATCACGGATTCCAGGAGACCCGGTTGAAACTACGAATGGCTTTCTTTCTCGCTTCGGTTCTGCTTTTCTCGCTCACCTCTCCGGCACAAATTGACGAGGCCACAAAACAGCTTTCGCATGACATCTTCAAGCAGCTGATCGAAATCAATACAACTGATTCAGTTGGAAATGTCACGACTGCGTCCGAAGCCATGGAGCAGCGTTTTCGCGACGCGGGTTTTCCCGAGAGTGACATGCAAATTCTCGGCCCCAACGATCGAAAGAAAAATCTTGTGCTCCGTTATCACGGTACTGGCAAGCACAAGCCCATCTTGCTGATCGGCCATCTCGATGTAGTCGAAGCCCGCCGCGAAGACTGGACCACCGATCCTTTTCAGTTCGTCGAGAAAGACGGCTACTTCTACGGTCGCGGCACGCAGGACATGAAGAGCGATGACGCAATCTGGGTCGCTGACCTGATCCGCATGAGAAAAGAAGGATATCAGCCGGATCGAGATATCATTCTCGCGTTAACCGCGGATGAAGAGGGTGGAAAATCCAATGGAGTCGACTGGCTGATCAAGAATCATCGCGATCTCATCGACGCCGAATTTGTGCTGAACAGTGACGGGGGAGGCGTGAACACAGATCATGGCAAGGTCGTGAACATTTCGGTCGATGCCACAGAAAAGCTTTATGCCGATTATCAGCTTACGGTTACGAATCCCGGCGGACATAGCTCAATCCCCGTTCCTGACAACGCGATCTACCATTTAGCCGAGGCACTCACCCGGCTCGAACATTACGAATTTCCTTTTGAGTTAAACAACGTGACGCGCGCCTACTACGAGCGCATGTCCAATGTCGAAACCGGCCAGCGCGCGGCTGACATGAAAGGCATTCTCAAAACTCCTCCAGATGCAGCCGCGATCGCTCGTCTTTCCCAAGACCCTATTGATCATTCGACTTTGCGAACGACCTGTGTGGCAACCCGTTTGGACGCGGGGCACGCCAATAACGCACTTCCGCAGCGAGCACAAGCCAACGTAAATTGCCGCATTATTCCCGGCCATTCGTCGGAAGAGGTCCGGCAAGAATTGATTAAAATATTTGCCGATCCCAAGGTCACGGTGCGATATGTGGGCTCAATCGGGGAGGTCACGGACAAGGCATTAAGCAGAGAATCGTATCCTCCGCCTCCATTACGCACGGATGTTTTCGGACCTCTGGAGAAGATCGTCGTCGCTATGTGGCCTGGAGCGCCGGTGATTCCCAGCATGGCAACGGGAGCCTCAGACGGCGTGTATACGAATGCAGCGGGACTGCCGACGTATGGAATATCCGGAATCGCAATTGATCGCGACGACGTACGCGCTCACGGCAAAGATGAAAGGTTGGGCATTGATTCCTATTACGCGGGAGTGGATTTCTATTACCGCTATTTGAAGGCAATTACCTCACAGCCGTGACTTCTCGCGTCGGCTCATTGAACGTTCTGTCATGCTGAGGAACACGGAGCTTTCGTCCGCGAAAGCTCCATCAGCCGAAGCATCCCTACTTTCACATGCCTTGAAGGCCACCATCCGATCAAAGCTCTGGCCCAATCTTCCGGTATTCACCTCGGAAATAGAGCAGCGGTTCTCCATCCCGTACTACTACTATGTCTTCGACTTCAGCAATGAATATGGTATGGTCGCCTGCTTCCTGCATCGTTTGCAATCGGCATTCCAGATAAGCCAGGGCACCATGCAGCTTTGGGGTTCCGTGTGCGGTTCGGTCGAAACGCGCTCCTGACTCCTGCTCAGCACGATCATGAGTACGGTCAGGACGAGCGTAATAATCTGCAATCGTGCGCTGTCCTTCCGACAAGACATTGACTCCGAATCGCTTTCGCCTGTTCAAATGGGCGTGCGTCCTTGCCTGCCGATCAACGCAAATCAGTACCAGCAAGGGATTCAGGGAAACCGAAGTAAATGCATTGGCGGTCATGCCCTCAACTTTTCCGTCGTCATCTACAGTGATTATGGTGACGCCAGTGGCAAAACAGCCCATTGCCCTACGAAATTCTTCCTGTGAAACAGTCATATTCACCTATGCTGCTTGGTGTTTTATCACGTCGAGAGGATCGCCGCTTCACAATCTCTGCTGTAATACTTCCGTCTTTGATAATCTTTAGAAGAGGCACGCGATTTGCAAGCACGATCAGCAATTCGGGATGAACGGTGCTCAGTCGATTCATGTCTGGACGAGCTGCGTTCCGGTTCACCGCTTTCCCGTGAAGGCGCATGCCGCTTAATTCGCGCCAACGATGAAGACCTGCCTGCACTACTCTCAGCTGCCCTCGAAGCGAAACAGCGATTCAAGGCTGACGTAATCACCTATTCGCGTAAAGTTTTTCTTCCACTTACTAATTTGTGCCGTGATTATTGCGGATATTGCACATTTCGACGCGATCCGGGCGATGCAGGCGCTCACACTATGACCCCAGAAGAAGTTCTGGAGGTCGCGCGGCAGGGTGAAAAACTGGGCTGCACAGAGGCACTTTTCAGTCTGGGGGACAAGCCCGAACTCATCTTTCCCGAGATGCGCGAGACCTTGCGGTATTTGGGATATAAGTCCACATTGCATTATCTAGAATCAATGTGCGAGCTGATATTGCGGGAAACCACGCTGCTGCCGCATCCGAATCCAGGTCTGTTAAGTGCAGAATGGATCAAACGTCTGGCGGCCGTTTCACCAAGTATGGGCTTGATGCTTGAGACCACAAATGATTCTTTACTCGCGAAAGGCGCAGCTCACGACAACGCGCCGGATAAAGTCCCGGCGAAGCGGCTCAAGACAATAGAGGAAGCCGGTAAGCAGCAGGTGCCGTTTACTACTGGGCTGCTAATCGGAATTGGCGAATCGCTTGAAGATCGAGTCGATACTCTGATTGCCATCCGCGAATTGCACCGCCGTTATGGACACATTCAAGAGATCATCGTTCAAAACTTCCGCGCTAAACCCGCTATTCCCATGAGAAACTGGCCCGAACCATCACTTGGAGAAATGTTGCGCACCGTTGCCGTGGCGAGATTGCTCATGCCAGAAATGAATATTCAGGCGCCACCAAATCTTTCCGCTCCGTACTATGATGATCTGCTTGATGCGGGTATCAATGACTGGGGAGGAATTTCGCCATTGACGCCGGATTTTATCAATCCCGAGAAACCTTGGCCTCATCTTGATCAGCTAAAGCTGCGAACAGAAGCCAAGGGATACAAGTTGAGTCAGCGTCTTCCGGTGTACCCCGAGTTCATTCCTGCCCTAATCGAACGGCCCGGACTGCTCTCAGCAAGATTAAAAGCAGCAACTGACCGCGAATATGATCGGCGGAGGTTGGCATGATTGTTGTCCTTACAGGGGGCACGGGAGGAGCCAAGTTCGTCGATGGCTTACGCCAAGTCGTCTCTGATCAGCAACTCACATTGATCGTAAACACGGGCGATGATTTGGAATGGTGGGGACTCTACGTCTCTCCTGATCTCGACTCCATCACTTACGTGCTTGCCGGACTCTTAAGCAAAGAACGTGGTTGGGGTGTAAAGGGTGACACGTTTTTCTGTTTGCAGGCCATGCGGGATTTGGCCGAGCCCATCTGGTTCCATGTAGGAGATCGTGATCTCGCCGTACATCTGCTGCGTTCGAAATTACTGACTGCCGGCAAGACGCTGAGCGAAGCGACGCAAGAAATCACCGCCAAGATGGGTGTGCAAGCGCGCATTCTGCCGATGAGTAACTCGCGAGTAGAGACTCGGGTTGATACTCCAGTTGGCGAGCTGAGTTTTCAGGAATATTTCGTGCAGCGCTGGTACCAAGACCCGGTGAACTCAGTGCGATTCGCTGGAGCCTCTGACGCCGAGCCGGCACCTGGGGTAATCGAAGCCATTACGTCGGCCAGCGCCGTGATACTTGCCCCCAGTAATCCGACCACCAGCATCGGCCCCATACTCGCGGTGCCGGGCATTCGCGAAGCACTCCGCTTAACCGAAGCACAAATTATCGCGGTGAGCCCGATCGTCGGTAATAAAGCCGTAACTGGTCCGGCAGGAATTTTAATGGAAGCTCAAGGACTTTCAGCCTCGATTGCAGGTGTGGCCAAGGCCTACGAAGATTTTCTCGATGTACTGATAGCCGATAACTCAGACCAAATCGCGGCGAAAAAGCTTACCCGGCCCGGCCTGCGCGTACACTGCACCAACACCATCATGGCGACATCGGAAGATCGGACAAGTCTGGCGAAGGTGGTGATGTCAGTACTAGCCGCCAAGAACGATGCGTATGCGGCCACGGAAAGACAATGATCCTTATTCCGGTAAAAAATTTGGACTATGCCAAGCAAAGGCTCGCATCGCTTCTTGATCAACTCACGCGTACAAAGCTGGCACACGCAATGTTGTCGGATGTGCTCGAAGCTGTCAGCGCTTGCCCAAGCCATCCCGAAGTTAGCATCGTCACCAGTGATACTTTCGCAGTGGAACTTGCACGTACCTTCAATTTTCAGGTAATCACCGACACAGCGAATCGTAGCGAAACAGACGCTATCGAGATGGCAACCCGTATCTGTGAGCAGCGTGGAATCTCGAGTACACTGGTGATTCCCGCGGACATTCCACTTATTCAACCGTCCGAGCTGGAGCAGGTTCTTCAAGCAGCTCCAGATGAAGGTACTGTGCTCGTTCCTGCCGCAGATGGACGTGGCACGAACGCAGTGCTGCGTAATCCGGCGAATCTATTTCCCTTGCGCTTCGGGAACGACAGCTTCAAACCGCATCTTGAAGCAGCTCGCGCTACAAACAGACCCTGTACCGTGTTGCAGCTACCAGGAATTGCTCTCGATATCGACAACCGATCGGATTTGCGAGAGCTTGCCGATACTCCAGGTAAAAGCAGAGCTCAACAGCTCGTCCGGCAATGGAATCTCAACGAGCTTCCGCTGGCCGTAAACTGATAAAAATGGCCCCGCCAGAACGAACGCGCAAGCTGCGGATCATTCCGATTCCCTTCGCTGATGAAATCCAGCCCCAAGATTCGCTCTTAGCAAAACTCCTCGCTGCTTTGGAGCATCACAGACTCTCACTGCAAGCAGGCGATATTCTCGTGTTAAAGCATAAAATCGTATCCAAGGCTGAAGGTCAACTAGTCGATCTGCAAACGATTAAGCCATCCGCGAGCTCCCGTGCATGGGCCCGACGCTATAAACTGGATGCACGCGTCACCGAGGTGGCTCTCGCACAGAGTAAACGGATTATCCGCCGCAAGCGAGGAATCATGATTACCGAGACCCATCACGGACTGATCTGCGCTAATAGCGGAGTTGATGTATCAAACGTCAATGGTGGCCGGCACGCTCTATTGCTGCCGGAAGATCCCGACCGATCCGCTGCCAAACTTCATCGTGAATTAAAGAAGTGCCTGAATCTTTCTATTCCCGTGATCATCTCTGACAGCTTTGGACGTCCCTGGCGTGAGGGTCTAACCGAAGTGGCAATCGGAGTTGCGGGAATGCAAGCGGTGCACGATTATCGTGGAGATCGCGATCCCCATGGATACCCTTTGCGTGTAAGCATCGAAGCCGTGGCTGACGAACTCGCCAGTGCGGCAGGTTTAGTTTGCGGCAAGCTGGCTCGCACGCCCGCATGTATTATTCGCGGGTTCACCTATCGCTCTGCGCGAGGAAGCGCGCGCGATTTGATTCGTCCAGCAAAGAATGACTTGTTTCGTTAAAACAGTTCGGAGGTTGTATGGCTCGAATTTTGCCGCAGTCGGATCTGGGAAAGTTTCCTTCTTTGCAGTGGGCTGACATTGCTCCTCACCTTACATACGACACGAGAGCCGCCATCGAGCAAGTGCTCGAATCGCAAGACGGTAGTGTACTCTCGCGCGAACAATGCCTGTTGCTGGCCAGCGCTGAAGGCGATGATCTTTTTGGGCTACTGGTAGCGGCGGACCATCTGCGACGTGAGTTAGTCGGAAATCTCGTAACTTACGTAGTGAACCGCAACATTAATTTTACAAACATTTGTTTCGTAGGATGTAAGTTCTGCGCCTTCAGCCGAGGCCCGCGAGAGTCCGACACCTATTTCTTGTCGCTCGAACAAGTTGCGCAAAAAGCTGTTGAAGCCTGGGAGATCGGTGCCACCGAAGTCTGCATCCAAGGCGGCCTTCCGCACGGCTTGCCTCCGTTCTTTTATCGCGACATCCTGCGTGCCATAAAGCAGGCGGTCCCCGGCATGCACATCCATGCATTCTCGCCGATGGAGATGGTCTACGGCGTCGAGCTCACGGGCATGCCGCTCGAAGATTATCTCTGTATGTTGCGTGACAATGGCCTCGACACGCTCCCCGGCACTGCGGCGGAAATCCTCGATGATCAGGTTCGCCAGGTGCTCTCTCGCAACAAGCTCTCGACTGAACAGTGGAAGCAGGTTATCCGCACCGCTCATCGCTGCGGAATTCGCAGCACCTCCACGTTAATGTATGGACACGTCGAAACCCCCGAGCACTGGGTCAACCAGCTTCGACTCTTGCGCGAAATCCAGAGCGATACTGGAGGCTTCACCGAGTTCGTGCCGCTCGGCTTCGTTCATCAGAACACCTTGCTTTTCCATCAGGGACTTGCGAGGAGCGGCCCAAGCTTGGCAGAACATCTCAAAATCCATGCACTCGCCAGAATCATGCTGGCTGGTTCCATCAACAATATTCAGGTTTCCTGGGTGAAGTTGAATCGGCAACTCTCCCAACTTTGCTTGCACGCCGGAGCAAACGACTATGGCGGAACTTTGATGGAAGAAAATATATCCCGGGAAGCGGGAGCCACCGCGGGACAGTACACCAGCCCGGAAGAATTTCAATCACTCATCCTCGATGCCGGACGCATTCCCGCCGAACGCAACACGACTTATACACGAATAAAAATCAAGTTACCAGGTTGCGAGTTTATCAACGAAGAGATCCTCGAACCGGAGTTCGCGTGAGCGAAGCCCGTTTAGGCCGGACAATAGCTATTATCGGAGGCACCGGCCCAGAAGGCTTGGGGTTAGCGAAGCGATGGGCTCAAGCAAGCGAAACCGTAATCATCGGATCGCGTGACGCCGCTCGCGCTCAAGAATCGGCCCACAAAATCAAAGCTAAATTTCCCGCCGCAAATATTTCCGGCCTAGAGAACGCCGCTGCCTGTGCCGCTGCTGAATTGCTTGTCCTGACTGTCCCGTTCGAAGGCCACGCTGCATTGCTGAAACATCTGAAGCCATCCATTCGCCCCGGCAGTATCTTGATTGATACGACCGTTCCCTTGGCGGCGAGTGTAGGAGGCAGACCCAGCCGGACACTCGGCGTCTGGCAAGGTTCAGCAGCGCAACAAGCGGCGGAGCTTGTTCCTGCGGACGTTACCGTTGTGGCAGCGTTCCATAACACGTCTGCGGATGTATTGAACGGCGATGAAAAAGTAGACTGCGACGTCATCGTCTGTAGTGACGATTCAAAGGCAACTCAGCTAATTCGAGCACTGGCCGCAAGAATTCCCGGAGTGCGAGCCATCGACGGTGGCAAACTTGAGAACGCTCGAATCCTCGAAAACATCACAGCATTGTTGATTGGCTTGAATATTCGTCACAAAGGCCATAGTGGAATTCGGATCACCGGTTTACCAGAGTTGTCGTATTCAGTGTCGGAAACTCGGTAACTGGTAACTGAGATCTGATAAATGACTACTTGATTACAAGTTCTTTGTCCTTCTTATGCCCTTTGCGATTGATAGACTTTGAATTCCAACTATGCTCGATTCAAACCACAAACTCGTGGTCGAGTTCGAGAATGTCTCTTATCGCCTGAATAAAGGGAATGGCCGCGAGCTCTTACACGACCTGAACCTCGTCGTGCGATCTGGCGAGACCCTTGTTTTATTGGGCCGCAGCGGATCAGGAAAAACAACCACACTCAAACTCATCAATCGTCTGCTTACCCCAAGTAGCGGAGATATTCGTATCGAGGGACGCTCCACGCGAGAGTGGGACGTGATCAAACTTCGTCGCAACATCGGTTATGCCATTCAGGAGGTGGGACTATTCCCGCACTTTACTGTGGAACGAAATATCGGTGTCGTTCCGAAAATCGAAGACTGGCCCGCGGACAAAATTCGCCATCGAACCCAGGAATTGATTAAGCTCGTCGGCCTCGACCCGCAGGTTGCCTCCCGCTACCCTCACGAGCTTTCTGGCGGGCAACGCCAGCGGGTTGGTGTTGCACGTGCCTTGGCAGCTGATCCTCCGATTCTTCTTATGGACGAACCCTTCGGCGCACTTGACCCCATCACTCGAGCGGAGTTGCAGCGCGAGTTCATCGGGCTACAAAAGCGTCTGCGCAAAACTACGGTTTTCGTAACACATGATTTGCGGGAAGCGCTTTTGCTCGGCACGCGCATCGGGCTGATGGAAGGAGGCCGTCTGATGGCAATGCTCACGCCTGAAGAGTTTTTGAATTCCAACGAGTCATTGGTCAGAGCGTATTTGGAAGCTTTCGCAACTGGACATGGGAGCACAGCGTGATTGTTTTGCTTTTTGCAAAAAATAAGTTCTTGTCATCCCGAGCGGCCCGCTTTTGGCCGTCGAGGGATCTGGGCACGCCAATTCGTGCCGATGCACGAAAGGCGTGCATCCCTATTTTCGAAATGGCCAGCTTCAACAACCATCGAGGCGCCTCATGAGTTTCTGGCAATTCGTTTTGCAAAATCGAACCGAGATGCTGCAGCTCACACTTGAACACTTGTGGCTGGTCGGCCTCTCGACCTTGATCGCGATGCTGATCGGCATTCCGCTCGGCATTCTAATTACGCGATGGCCAGTGCTCAACAAACCGATCCTTGGTAGCGCGAATATTATTCAGACAATCCCCAGCCTTGCACTGTTCGGATTTCTGCTGCCAGCCCCATGGATCGGGGCCCGCGCCGATCGTCTCGCGATTCTCGCTCTCACTCTTTACGCATTGCTGCCACTGATTCGCAACACCTACACAGGAATCAAAGGCGTGGATCGCGCGGTCATCGAAGCGGCTCGCGGCATGGGCATGACGGATCGTCAAATTCTATTTAACGTGGAACTGCCGCTGGCAGTCAGCGTAATCATCGCAGGAGTGCGGGTTGCGGCAGTGATCACGATAGGCTTGGCAACTATAGCAGCCGCAATCGGCGCGGGAGGCCTCGGAGAGTTCATCTTTCGCGGACTCGCCATGGTGAACAACCAGGTGATCCTCGCAGGAGCAATTCCAGCGGCATTGATGGCCTTATTGGCAGACACGAGTTTGGGATGGCTGGAGAAACGACTGACACCCTATAACCATGCCGTTTTCCAATAACATTGTCATCCTGCGCGATGCCCTCGTCTCTCAGAAGAATGTCATCCTGAGGAAGTGGCTTCTCCGTAAAGCGGAGAAGCCGCAACGAAGGACCCCTACCTTGGCCGGATGTGGTTTTCCAAAAATAATGACTCGCATCCTAGCTATTCTCGCTTGTCTCGCCCTACTGCTCTCCTGCGCTCCTCCTCGCAGCAATCGTATCGTAGTCGGCTGCAAGAACTTTACCGAACAACTCATTCTCGGAGAACTCATCGCCCAGCAAATCGAAAACAAAACCCATCTTGCGGTTGAGCGCCGCTTCTATCTCGCCGGCACCCTGATCGCGCACCAAGCCATTATCGGTGGACGCATCGACATTTATCCCGAATACACCGGCACCGCACTTACCGCCGTCCTAAAACAAAAACCTGAAAACCGCGAGCAAGTTTTTAGCCAGGTCAAAACCGAATATGCCAGGCGCTTCAACTTGCACGTAGGAGAGTCCTTCGGCTTCAACGACACCTTCGCCATAGAAATTCGCGGAGAAGACGCCCGCCGCCTTAGCATCAAAACCATTTCGCAAGCTGCCCCCTACACCCCAAAATGGCGCGCCGGATTCGGCTACGAATTCATGGAACGCCCCGACGGCTATAAAGGACTCGTCGCAACCTACGGTCTGACGTTTGCCGAGCCACCCCGCATCATGGACTTAGGCCTGATCACGCGGGCACTGAAAGAAAAGCAAGTCGATCTGATCGCGGGGAATATGACGGACGGCCTCATCCCAACGCTCGACTTATTTGTGCTGGAAGATGACAAGCATTACTTCCCACCCTACGAAGCGGTACCGATCATGCGAAAGGAAATACTGGAAAAGCATCCAGAAATTAAAGCCGCGCTGGATGAACTAAAAGACAAAATATCCGACGAAGAAATGCGAAAGCTGAATTACGCAGTAGACGGCCAGCACAAGGACGTGAAAGAAGTAGTACGAGAATTCCTGCGAAGCAAACAACTTTAAAACCTGTCCTCAACTGAACTGATGGTGCCCCATCCTAATTCCCGTTTTTGGCGAATAGGGTGGGAGACGAAAAGGTAATTCTGATCCTGCGATCCAGAGAAGTGCCCCATTCTTGCGCGTTTGTTGCGTAAGAATGGGAGGCGAAGGTTTACACTCCCCCCGCAATCGACGGCACCAGCAACACTTCATCTCCATCCTTGAAGGCGTACTTATTCCCACCTAGAAACCGTATGTCTTCTTCGTTCACATAGATATTCAAGAAGCGCCTGATCTCTCCCGCCTCGTCCCGCAAATGCGGCTTCAAATCCGGGAACTGTGCGTCCAGTACCGAGAACAAATCGTTAACATCGGTTGCGCCACAGGTAAACTTTGCGGTTCCCGCTGTGTGTCTGCGCAACGCTGTTGGAATCTGCACTGTAATTGTCGTTGCCATTTAGACCCCCACCGCTTCCGGAATATCGAGAGTACTCTCCAGATATTGATTGAACGCGCTCAGCTTCGGAGCAATCGCTTCCTCTGCCTCATACTCCCCGGCGAGAACGTCCGTCGTCTTCAAGCCATTCCCCGTAATACAGAGCACGGTGGTTTCATTCGGAGTAATCCGTCCCTGTTCGTACAACTTGCGTGCGCAGCCGACAGTCACGCCGCCAGCCGTCTCCGTAAACACGCCTTCGGTTTCGGCGAGCAGCTGAATTCCCTTCACTACCTCGGGATCGGAAACGTCCTCTGCCCATCCACCACTGTTCTTGATTGTCTTAATCGCATAGTGCCCGTCCGCCGGATTTCCAATCGCCAAAGACCGCGCGATCGTCGAAGGCTTCTGCGGCTCAATCTCTGCGTTCCCCGCTTTCACTGCGGTCGAAATCGGAGAGCATCCCGTAGCCTGCGCACCGAAAAACTTCACGTTTTTCGGCTCAACTAATCCCAGCTGAATCAATTCATCAAACGCTTTTTTGATCTTGGTAATCAATGACCCACCAGCCATTGGGACGACCACATTGTCCGGCAAGCGCCAGCCCAGCTGTTCGGCAATTTCGTATCCCACCGTCTTCGAACCCTCGGCGTAATAAGGACGCAGATTCACATTCACGAAACCCCAATTGCGTTCGTCGGCGATTTGCGAGCACAACCGGTTCACCTGATCGTAGCTGCCTGCAATGCGTACCAGCTTTGCACCAAACACTTGCGTCCCCAAAATTTTTGCAGGTTCGAGATCGGCAGGAATAAAGATCACAGCCTTGAAGCCATTACGCGCCGCCTGCGCGGCCACCGAGTTCGCCAGATTTCCCGTCGATGAACATGACACTGTGTCGAATCCGAAGCTGCGCGCATTCGCCAGAGCCACTGCCACGACGCGGTCTTTAAAGCTTAGGGAGGGCAAGCAGACCGCGTCGTTCTTGAGGAACAAATTCTTCGCGCCCAACTCTCGAGCCAGTCGCGGTGCCTCAAGCAGTGGAGTGAACCCGGCAGGCAGCGTGGGTTCGTAATTTCTGGGAAGAGGAAGCAGAGCGGAATAACGCCACATGCTCGGAGGCCCTTGCGCAATACGCTCGCGGGTAAACTCTCCGCGCAGGGCTTCGTAATCGTAGAAAACTTCGAGGGGCGAGAAGCAATCCTCGCAAATCGACTTGGGCTGGTTGCCCCAACTCTTATTGCACTCGCGACAGCGCAGTTCGTAATGGGCCGTATAGTTTGCGGATTTACTAACGCCGGATTCAACCGTTGCAACACTCATGGCAGCGACTCTCTTCCTTTCGTGCTTTATGCGATCTCTCGCATGCGAAGCCGGGGGACGAGCCGCTATAAAACTGCCCTAAAATACGAAATCCTCTTTCCCGGGTATGAGGAAAAGAGGAACGAGATGCAGAACGTCGGCACCCCGAATCTCATGTTCCCCCTTTACCAGGGCGAGAGTTGACACCGGGCGACCAGAAGATGACTTCTGATCCGGTTGTCGTGGCTTCTAAGGGCTCGTCCCTCAGCCACTCTTCATGAAATCCAAGGTCTGCTCCGAAGAGCAAACTTGTAGAGATGGTACAAGGGAGGGCAAGGAACGTCAAGAGGATTGCGAGACGAATCAGCAAAGCTCATAATGAGCACAGAGATGAGCAAAGTCGTGACATGGACCGCGTTCGCGATGATGGGAATTGGAGCTGGAAGTTTCCTTGCTGGCTTCAGCGGCGGTTTCGTGCCGTGCGGCCCCGCCTCGCAGCCCGGTACATACCTCTTGTTTGGGGGAATATTCCTCGCCATCGTAGGATTTCTGACGTTGATTCTTGGAGCCGCTTGGGTAGTCGTACGTCGCTGGGTGGAACAGGGTTAGCGCCATACTCTAAATTACGATTTCTTTAGCCGTCCTCACTGTCTCCTCACTTCGACATAATCGAGGCGCTTTCTCTCCCTGATCCGGCCAGCCTTTAATTCTCAACAAATCTAGGCCGGGATCCCGCCCTTTTCGCGTTCTTTGCGAACAGCGTGGGGAATTTGACCTTTTACCCAAAGCTGCGCTGTCTCTTCCCCATCCGATAAACGATTCCACTCTTCATCACAGTTGTTCACCATTTATGATTTATGCGGCGGAATTGAGCACAGATGGCTTCGACGTTCGTAAATAAGGCATCCCCTGCGAATTCGAGGCCGGCTATTGAGCGCGCCGCTGCGTCGCTGTGGCCAAAACCACAAGCGTCTTTGACAACCACGGGAATATACCCCAGATCAGCACCCTGCCGTACTGTAGGTTCAATGCCAATCTCCATGGCAATACCCACAATGGCAAACGCGTCAACGCCACAATCGCGAAGTGCGATGTCCAGTGGTGTGCCTTCAAATGCCGACATTGTGATCTTATCGAAAATTGCTTCGCTGGGAAGCGGATTCACCTCCGGAACCAGGTGAAACCCCGGCGAGTCTCGCAGGAACCAGGGCTTGACCTCGTCTACTGATCTTACCCGTTGCCAAGCCATCGCCATGCGCAACTGGGAGATGCCCATGAGCTCCTTCGGAAGTGACATGTGGCGGGTGTGAAAGACCCGAATTCCCGCCGAACGAGCCCCCTCAAGCACCTGAACAACTTTTTCCGTGACCTGGCAGCCGTTCTGTAGCTGGTTTACGATCCCGACTTGCATGTCGTAAACGATCAGCGCCAGTCGTGCCGGATCACAAACATCTTCCAGCGTTTGCGGAATATTTAGTCCGAATGCTCGCTGCATAATTCCACCTCAACTCCCAAAACCATTTTACTGAAAGTAAAGTTCTAGCTCGGTTGCCGGGTGGCTCATCCTTGTTCGCGATTTGCGAATAGTGTGTGAATCCAAAATTACATATCAATCTCTATGCCGACTGACTTCCACATAATCGAGCGCCGCATTCTCTCCCTGATCCGGCCAGCCTTTAATTCTCAACACATCCCCAGGCCGCAACTCTATCCCTTCAACCAACTGTCGAGTGGAAGTATGCCCGTTCATCTGGTCCGATGGAAAATGATCCGCTGCGCTCCACGCGCTCATGCTCTTCTCATTCACTAAAAGCTCAAAACGTGAGACCCCATTATTCTGATCGAAGTATTCGACGCTGATGTCATATCGCCCCTCCGGGCGCTTTACCACAAAACTTGCCGAACACTCCACCGCATATTTGCATATGACGGCTTTGCCGCCCGAAGCAGTCTCCCATGGAATCACATCTACGGGAATGTAGCCCTGAAGTTGCATGGCTTCCGCTTCAATGCGGTCGGGATCGTTCCCTACTCTGCCTTTGTCATCCGGTATACCAGAAATACGGAAGAACCAATTATTCACCGCATCTCGCCAAACGATGGCATGTCCCACCTGATATTCAAGACGTTGTAGAACGTCCGAATATCGATCTTCATCGATACGTCTCGAGAGTGTCTTCCACTGCTTAACCAGCTCCTCCGCTCGTTCCGCACCTTCATAGTGCGAATCGTAAATATGCTGGATCACGGTTTTCCCCGAATGCAAAACATAGGCGTACGGCACGTGATGCATGAACAGCAGCAACTCATCCGGACATTTACTCAACGTTTCATAAAGCTGCTGCACAGGCGGCGAGTATTGGCCGATGTAGCCCGTGCCCGTCGCCATCGTCCGATCCATGCCCACACCTTCGTGGTCGGCGCGATGCCACTGCCCCCAGCCATTGCGCTCCGAGGACTCAACTCCTGGCCCATAATGCGGGCCGGTAATATCTGTGAGTGTGCCAATGCCGAGCGGTCCAGTGTAGCTCTCATAAATTCCCCACGAAGCCAGCTCCATGCCGGAAATAGTCCGCACCACCAACGGATCATTTCCAAATGTGAGGCGCGTCCACTCCTCCGCAATCGCCGCGGAACTCAGGTTCGGATTCCATGCCAATCTGCCGAAGCCGTAAAGATTCGCCATGGCCAGTGGATGTCCAAGCCAGTTCGCATCCATGCCGACATTCGTGACCGCAACGAAACCGCCTAGGGGACGATGAAATGTTTTGCCAGCAACAATCTCTTTTACTGGTGTTGCTTCGCCCTTAACCGAGACATGCATATCAAAATCAAGCGTCTGCTTCCACATCGGCACGAGGAAACACAAATGCCGCTGCTGCCCGGTGTATTCCTGCGTAACCTGTAGTTCGATGGCCCCGTTAGTCTTTGCCAGACCGCCGAAGAGAGGAGAAACCGGCTCCCGCACTTGAAAGTCAATGGGGCCATACTTGATCTGAACAATCACGTTGTCGTCGAACTTACCGTCCAGTGGATGAAAATTGTCATAAGCCGCCTTGGCGCGATCATTTTTCAAATTTCGCCAATCGAGATGATGGTTGTAAACAAAAGCCCGATAGAAGACCGCGCCGCCATGCGGTTTGATGGCGCGCGCAATAACATTCGCCGCATCCGCTGGAGTGCGCCCGTAGGTCGAAGGTCCCGAACGCCCCTCGGAGTCTGCCTTTACGACAAAGCCGCCGAAGTCGGGGATCTGCCGATAGATGTTGTCAACCTTCTTGCGCCACCATTCTGCAACCCGAGGATCAAGCGGATCAAAAGTATTGAGGCCTCCAATCGCCTGCGGGCTGCTCACATCCACCGAAAGAGAAAGTTGGACACCCCAGGGACGGAATGCATTGGCTATTCGCGCAAGTTGAGGAAGAAAGTCATCCTGTAGCACATGCAAGTTTGCATTCACATTGTTGACGGTGCAGCCATTGATACCTACCGAAGCCAGCAGCCGTGCATAATCACCCGCGCGCGTGAGATCGCCGCGCACCGAGCTATTCTCAAAAAATATAGAACGACCGGCATAGCCGCGCTCAATCGAGCCGTCGAGATTGTCCCACTGATTCACCCAGCGAATTGGAGCATAGGGCGTCTCTACCTCGTCCAGAGAAGAAAGGCTCTCCTGTTGGGCGATCTTGCGAAGCAGCGCGAATGTTCCATAGAGAACACCGCGATCATTCGCGCCCGCAATGATGAGGTAGGAGTGTCCGTGCGCCTTAGTAGTTTTGAGCCAGAACCCATCACCGCTGAACTTTTTGTCTGAGGGAAGGTTCGGAAAGACGCGCCGCATATCCTCGACGGTTCCCAGGACCAGCGCATCTTCATTTGGGAGTGCGGCTTTATCCAATACGCGAACCATCTTCCCGAGCATATGATCGACACCACGAATGGTCTCAGTCTGTGCGGAAAAAATTACAACGCTATTACTGAGACAAATAATTGCGCTTGGAAAAGCCGCATATTGTTTTTTAACGATCTCTTCTTGGATGGGAGCATAACGAAGCCAGCCATCAGCACCAGTTTCCGCGTGCAAGGCTGGCAAAAGGAGGCTTGAAAAAAGAAACACTGCAAGCGGTATAGATGCACGCCGCGAAAACATGTCAGGAATTATAGCTTTGATGAATGCGGGGCATCGATCAAACCACAATACCCTGTCATCCCGAGCGCCACGCGAGCCGCGCTTCATGCGGCGAGAGCAAGTCGAGAGACCCCTATTGCCCTCATTCTCATGAGAGCAGGATCCTTACAGCGCGGAGTTTCGGCTTTTAGATGAACTAACACTTACCGGCTATACTGGTTTTTCTTCTTCTCCGCATGTCTCTCCATACCTAAATGAATCAGGCGCTCAATTAGGTCGGGATACGATATACCCGTCGCCGCCCACATCTTGGGATACATGCTGATCGCCGTGAACCCTGGCATCGTATTGATTTCGTTTAAATAAATCCTGCGCGTTTTCGGTTCCATCAGGAAATCCACACGCGCGAGGCCCGCGCAGTCCACGGCTTTGAATGCCTGGATGGCGAGCTGCTGGATTTTTTTTGTCGCGGCCTTAGTGATCTTCGCTGGAAGAAAAAGCTGCGAGCCTTCATCCAGATACTTGGCCGTGTAATCATAAAATTCTTTTACCGGAACAATCTCTCCCGGCAAGGACGCTTGCGGTTTGTCATTTCCCAGAACAGCACACTCAATCTCACGAGCTTTCTGTTTCTTGCCGCCCACACCCTGCTCGATCACAATCTTGCGATCAAATTTTGCAGCTTCTTCAATCGCAGGACCAAGTTCTTTTCGATCATGTGCTTTGGAAATTCCAACTGATGATCCGAGATTTGCCGGCTTCACAAACATCGGATACTTCAATTTGCTCTCGATTAATTTCTGAATTTTTTTCGGAGCCTCTTCCCACTCGCTTCGCAGGATAGTCACATGCTTGACAATAGGCAGACCCGCAGCCCGGAACAAAGACTTCATAATGTCCTTGTCCATGCCAGCGGCCGAGCCTAGCACGCCCGCGCCGACATATGGAAGATCGGCAAGCTCAAGTAAGCCCTGGATGGTTCCATCTTCACCAAATGTCCCGTGAAGCACCGGAAAAATGATATCGACGTTGATGGCGCGGTCAGTCGAGCGGCGCGTGAGTGTATCGCTTTGAAATGGAGTTAGAGAGTTGCCATGGCCTTGCGGCTCCGGCGGGACGATAACAGCTTCACCATTGGCCAGGACTGCTGCACCGGGAGTAGTTTCAGGATCACCGGCCCGCAGGTGGGATGTGTCAGTCGCTTTGCCGGTTAATAAATTTTCGGCGTCGGCTGCGGTAACCCATCGGCCCTCTTTGGTGATGCCGATAGGAATGACTTCGTATTTATTTTTGTCAATGGCGTTAAAAACCGAAGCGGCAGATAGCAAAGAGATTTCATGCTCGCCGCTGCGTCCGCCGAAGAGAATGCCCACACGTAGTTTCTTCATCTTAATTAGTGTGGCGGGTAGGCAGCGCTCGCGTCAATTGCTTTGAGATGACGGTCTGGGTTCGAGGCGATTGCTTGAAAAAGTGAAGAGAGGAATGTTCCGATAGGACATCAGTAACAATTCGCTCTAATGTTCCCACGGGAACATTGTACGTACATCTACATAGAACTTTAGAATTCCAAAATGGCAAAGGCCTGTGTTCATTGAAATTGGAGGGCCTTTCGATACAAGCACCCGCCCTTCGCTTCGCGATGCGAGGGATTGGGATATACTCCGTTTCGAAGGGCCCCCAAGGGCTGCCTAACCTAGTAAATGCTACCGAATATCGATCAGGTTGTTTACGGAAAGTTCAAGAGTGTGTGCAGGAAAGCTATTTTTCGAAAGACACCTGTTGAGAACGTCCAAGATATCGTGCAATTGGGCTACTTAGATGTATGTAGGACGATGAGAGGTATTCGTGATGATCCGAAACAGAGTAATTCTTTCAAGGAAAATGCCCTAAACCTAATAACAGAACTGCTGAACAAACCTGTATCCAATCAAACGGAATTCGACTTGTTGCATAATCAATGTTGTGAACAATGCATAGCTTGTACGGGGAACGTTAAGATTCAATATGGCCAAGCGCAAAAGCTCCTAAATATGTCGATGAAATACTTATACAACGAGTACGCTTTTTATAAAGGGCGAAGCAACAGTTTGAAATTTCCGAGCACAAATATTGAATATTACTTTCATTTGCCCGTTGATGGTCAAATTCTCAACCACTTGCTCAGAAGCTGCCGGTTCAATAAGCCTGGAGAGATGGCTTGGTCAAAATGGACCTATGCTCACTATATTTCATTTCAAAATGAGCTTAGGAATCGGTTAATTAACAACCACAAACCTTTAGAAATCGACTACTTGTTGTGGAACGAGCGTAACCAATCAATAGCAACTGCCATTAGTGGGTGCGCCTAGAGAATCTTTTTCCCGAAGGCTGAGGCTGTTAACTCTACTGCCAGTTCGGCGGTGCGGTTGTGTTCGTCGATCACCGGATTTACTTCTACGATCTCGAAACTCAACATGCGCCCATGGTCGGCTATGATTTCCATCGCCAAGTGCGCTTCTCTATAAGTCGCACCGCCGCGCACTGGTGTTCCTACTCCGGGCGCGTCTTCGGGATCGACCCAGTCCATATCAAGCGATACATGATAGCCCGCAGTTCCGCGGCCTGCCATTCGCAATGCTTCCTCCATAATTGTTCTCATGCCGCGCTCATCTATGTCGCGCATAGTGAACACTCCGATCCCTGCGCGACGAACGTTCTCTTTTTCCACAGCATCAATGTCGCGGACGCCGACTAACACACAATTTTCCGGATTCACCTTTGGAGAGAAATTGAAAATGTTAGAGAGCTCGGACGGACCCAATCCCATGGTTGCGGCTAGTGGCATGCCGTGAACATTTCCGCTGGGTGAGCTGTCGGGAGTGTTGATGTCGGTGTGGGCGTCGATCCAGATCAATCCGATTCTCTGGTTTTGGCGGCGATAAAATTCGGCAACTCCCGCGACAGTACCTGCGGCTACAGAATGGTCGCCGCCCAGCACCATCGGAATTTTGTTGGTTTCGAGAGTTTCAAGAACCAGTTCCGCATGTTTGGTGCAGGTTGCAGTAATTTCTTTCAGATACTTGGCATGAGGATCGCCTTCCATCTTCTGCTCGGCGATGGCAACGGGAACATTTCCGGCATCTTCCACGTCATGTCCCAGCGCTTCGAGACGAGCTTCAAGTCCGGCAACGCGGACAGCGGAGGGTCCCATATCGACGCCGCGACGGGATTGGCCTAAATCCAAAGGGACACCGATCACGCGAATTTTGCGAGGAACGACACTGGAGAACAACGACGTGGTTGTTTTCATAAATTAAATCTTTCAGGCAACAACAGGGGTCAGCTACGGGTAGAGCCGATGTAGCATTCTGGGGAATGGAATCGTCTCACGCACGTGTTCGACCCCACAGATCCATGCTACCGCTCTTTCGATTCCCATGCCGAAACCGCCGTGCGGCACGCTGCCATACTTGCGCAAGTCCAGATACCATTTGAATGCTTCTTCAGGCAGTCCATGCTCGTGAATGCGTTTTACCAGCAAATCGTAAGACGCCATGCGCTGCGACCCGCCAATGATTTCGCCGTAGCCTTCAGGCGCAAGTACATCCACGCACAACGCGAGTTCCGGCCGATCGGGATCGGGTTCCATGTAGAAGGCCTTCACCTTGGCGGGATAACGATGGATCATCACAGGCTTGTCAAATTTCGAAGAGATATAAGTTTCGTCTGGAGAGCCTAGATCTCCGCCCCACTCAAATTTGTTTTCCAGCGCACCCGCTGCGTATCCCTCTTGCAGGATTGTGACGGCTTCGTCATAAGTGATTCGCGGAAAGGGCGCTTCGATTTTCTGGAGCTTGGAAATATCACGGCCAATAGTTTGAAGATCGTTAGGGCGGCGTTCGAGGCAGCGCTTCACCATAAAACTGATAAGGGCTTCGCCAAGATCCATCAAATCATCGAGTTTGGCATAGGCGACTTCTGGTTCCACCATCCAGAACTCTGTAAGGTGGCGTCGTGTTTTGCTCTTCTCCGCTCGAAAGGTTGGGCCGAAGGAATATACCTTGCCCAAAGCCATGGCAGTCGCTTCGATATAGAGCTGGCCGGATTGAGTGAGATACGCCTCTTCTTCAAAATAATTCACCGGAAACAATGTGCTCGTTCCCTCGCAAGCTGCAGGCGTAATGATTGGCGGGTCGGTGAGCGTGAAGCCGCGATCGTCGAAAAAATCGCGTACAGCTTTAATGATCTCAGCCCGTACTCGAAGAATGGCTGCCTGACGCGGAGTTCGTACCCAGAGATGGCGATGCTCCATGAGGAAATCGACGCCATGTTCTTTCAGCGAAATCGGGTAGGGATCGTTTTCCGAGACGCGCTGAAGGACTTCAATATTGCTTACATCAAGTTCGTACCCGCCGGGAGCGCGTTTGTCAGCACGGACTTTACCTTCGACAATGACGCTGGATTCCTGGGTAAGCCCTTTGATCGCGTCGAAAACTTCAGGAGCGACGGCGTTCTTGGGAACCACTCCCTGAATTACTCCGCTGCCGTCGCGGAATTGGGGAAACAAGAGCTTGCCGCTTTCGCGCAGATTGTAAAGCCAGCCGCGGATGGTAACAGTCTGGCCGTCGTGCTTTCCGATTTCAGCGATGGTGGTTACAGGTGATGACATGATTTAGAAGTATCGATTCCTTGTTACGGCTATGGGTTGTTGAGCTTCGCAACCGGACAGCCGAGGGCGGCTGTCCCTACGTGATGCATGTGCTACGGAAATTCTGTGACTGTGCTAGGCACTCTCCAGCTTATCGAAAGTTTCCCGCATCTTCTCCAGCGGGTTTACTTTTTCATCTTCTTCGATTTCCAGCAGCAATGGGGGTGTCTGGGGCGCCATCCTCAACAACTCCAGCGCCTGCTTCCAATCGATTGATCCTGCCCCCGGCCACAGATGTGCATCACGGTCCTTCTTGTTGTCATGCACGTGAGTGGAGTGAATATATTGTTTCAGCGTTTCAAATTCCTGCGCGACATCGCTCATCATGTGAGCGTGGCCCAAGTCAAAGCACACACCTACGTCGTCAAAGTGGGTAGTACGGATGAACTCGATAAGCCGGTCAGGAGTGCTCAATTCATTGGGAATATTTTCCAAAAGAATTCGCACCCCAAGCGGTTTCGCGAAGGCCCGCAGGTGCTCAATTGAAGTCATGGCTGCTTCAAACTTGCGCTCATCAAATTCTTCGTTGGGCACACCGATGTGCTGGATCAGGAAACGAAACGGGATGTGCTCCGCTACTTCAATGGCGCGCTTTATCTCGTCCATGGCTTCGATACGTCCAGCCCGGTCTGTAGAGGCAACATTCACTGGCGGAGATCCGGTGCGGCCCCACTCATAATCCGCATAGAGTGGAGCATGGACAGAATGCAGCGGAACGCCGCTGGTCCGGAACCAGTCTGCGATTTCGCGCACATGCTGCTTGCGGTTGGCATAATCCATATGCTGACGAGCGGCGAAGATTTCGATCGATTGTGCCCCGCTGCGAACCAGCCCATCCAGCAGCCCCGGATGCAGCCTCTCTTTTACATAGATGAAAGTGGATATTGCTTTCAGCATCGTTCGTTCCCGTGCTCCCATTCCTTATTTTCGCGAACCCGGCACACCGCGTTTTCAAAAATCGCGGTTCAGTACCCTACAGCCCGGCCGTTATTGCGCCCATCGCTGGCTCCCAGACGTTCGCCGGTTTTCAAGTCGATCGCGATGCACTCGCCATCGCTCCAGTAGTGTTCCTGCTTGATAGCGTGCCCCCTCTGCTGGAGTATATGAATTGTATCTGGAGAAATGCCCGGCTCGATGTAACTTTCATCGGGCAACCATTGATTGTGAAATCGCGGGGCATTCGCAGCTTGCTGAATATCCAGGCCGTAATCAACCACTCCCATCAAAATATTCGCGACCGTAGTGATGATGCGCGCCCCTCCGGGAGAACCTAATACCAAAAACAGCTTGCCATCTTTCAGAACAATAGTCGGAACCATGGATGAGAGTGGCCGCTTGCCAGGTCCAATAGCATTCGCCGGCCCTTGAATAAGCCCGAACATATTCGGCACTCCCGGCTTCGCCGAGAAGTCGTCCATCTCATCGTTCAACAAAAAACCCAGGCCTTCAGCGATAACATGCGATCCAAAACTGTCATTTAAGGTTGTTGTCACTGCGACCGCATTGCCGTTCGAATCGACTACCGAGTAATGCGTGGTGTGCTCTGGCTCACGCACAACCAGCGGCTGGGGATGAAGCGCAGCATAAGTTTCGAGCTGGCTAAAAACTGCGGGACGGCGAAGATCTTTGCTGATGCTGGCGTGAGCTGGATTGATCGACTCGCGCCAGGCAACGGCATACTTTTTGTCTATGAGTTGTGCAACCGGGATCTTGGAAAAATCAGGATCTCCCAGAAACTCTGCTCGATCGAAGAAGGCCCTGCGAAAGGCTTCCAGACTCAAGTGCATGGAATCGGCCGAGCGAGAGCCGTAGGATGCTAAGTCGTAGCCTTCGAGGATATTCAGGAGTTCGACGAGAGCGACTCCGCCGGAGGATGGCGGCGGCGCGCTGATGACTTCATATCCGCGATAAGTTCCGCGAATGGGCTCGCGTTCCTTCACTTCGTAAGCCGCGAGGTCGTTAGCGGTGAGCAATCCTCCACCCTTCTGGACGCCGGCTGCCAATTCGCTCGCTATTTTTCCATGATAAAAATCATCGGGATCAGCCGCGATGCGTTCGAGAGTTCTCGCCAACTCGGGTTGACGTAAAATCTCGCCTTGCTTGTAGTAGTTCCCATTTCTCTGAAATATGCGCCGTGATTCGGGAAATTTGGCGAGATCTTCGTCTTGCAAATCTTGCGCGTCTTCCCACGCCAGCGGATATCCTTCCCGCGCCAGCTTGATGGCGGGAGCCATAATCTGAGCGAGCGTAAGCTTCCCATATTTCTTTTCGGCAAAAACCATACCCGCGACTGAACCAGGCACACCAATCGCCTTGTATCCGAGCAAGCTCGCGTTCTCGATTACGTTTCCTTGAGCATCTAAATACATGTTCGCAGTGGCAGCGGCGGGAGCTTTCTCGCGATAATCGATGAAGTGAGCCATGCCATCTGCTGTGCGGATCAGCATAAATCCGCCGCCTCCCAGGTTTCCGGCCTGCGGGTGTACGACTGCCAAAGTGAAACCTACAGCCACAGCTGCATCCACCGCATTTCCCCCAGCCTGCATCACCCGGACTCCGGCACGGGACGCCAATTCATGCACACTCGCCACCATAGCGTGTTGAGCATGTGCCGGACGCAAGGGAGCGGCTAATGCGGATGGCATTCCCGCCAGTGAAAATACCAGCGCGTAAGTGAATAAGTTCAGGAGAAAGCGCATGGGCTTGTAATTTGGCCAGCTTGGACGCGAACTTCTGAGGCTAGCCCAGCCAGTACTGGGCAGTCAAATCAGAGTGCAATAGCAGTGCTGCACCGTATGTATCTCCAACCTGCCTGCATACTGTCGCATCATAAATTTTCCTGCCGCCAATTGCAGGATTTCGTAAAGGAGAGTCACATGGCAAAAAGCGCATCAAGATCAAAAGTACTTACCGATCTGGAAGAAATCCGCCAATGGGCCGAGGAGCGAGGCGCAAAACCCGCGTGTGTGCGGGGGACTGGCGGCAAACAGGATATCGGAATGATACGTCTTGAGTTTCCACAGTACAGTGGACGTGAAGATTCACTGGAAGAGATCGATTGGGATGAATGGTTCGACAAATTCAATGAGAGCAACTTAGCTTTGCTGGTGCAGGAACAAACCGCCGGCGGAGAAGAGAGCAATTTCAATAAACTCGTCAGCCGTGAAAATGCGGAGGAAGGACGTAGCAGGAATGACGGCAATGGTCAGAACCGCGGGAGAAAGCAAACTACTTCGGCACGCGGCGTTGCGCGAAAACAAGCTTCGGCAAAGTCAGCGAGTTCCCGGAAAAGCACGAGGAGCAGCGGCGGTCGCAGCACCTCGAATAAGACAACCAGCCGTGCTGGCGCATCACAAAAGTCGCGACAGTCCAGCACCCGCAGTTCTGCTGGTCGTAGCGCAAAGAAGACTGCAAAGCGGACAAACCCAACTACCAGCCGGAGCAGTTCCGACAGGAAAGAGCCTTCTCGAAGTACATCAAGAGGACGCGCTTCGAGATCTGCTTAAGTCGTTTCGAGGCGCGACAACATCACTTTAGGGAGAAGTCACAGTCTCCGTAAAGATTGCTGACTTTACACCCGATGCAGCTGCTGTGACTTTGATTCTTGCCGCCTTGCTCGGAGTCACGTAAGAGACGCTTGCTTTACCGTTTGCATCGGTAGTGACGGGGTTACTGGAAAACGTGCCACCCGCGCCCGCATCGCTAAACGTTACAACAGTCCCAGGGACGGGTATGCTATTCGCGTCTACTGCCAATACAACCAGTGGTGAAGGCAATGGCGATTGCACGGATGCAGTCTGTGCATTTCCAGACACAATCCTGAGTGTTGCGGCAGCACCGGGTACTGAAGATTCATTGAAAACTCCCGACACAAAGCCTGGACTCGTGCATGTGATGGTGATCGGTTTTACTTTTTTGGGTAGCTTGTAGCTGGTGCTGGCTACTCCTGAATTGTCGGTGACGATCACGGATTGCGTGAACGTTCCGCCTGCGCCTCCGTCTTTGCAAGTTATCGAGATACCCGCTTCCGGATTACCTTCATACGAATCGCTTGCCTGAATGGTTAAAGGAATCGGCAGCGTCGTACCGTCCGGCGCGGTTTGATCATTCCCCGCAATTGGAACCAAGGCTGCTAAAAGCCCGTACACAGCAAGTTGCGTTCTGCCGCCTATGTACACTTTTCCATTTGCAATAGTAGGCGTTACAAAATGTCCCATGGCGGGTAGCTTGTCTCGCAAACCTGGCGCTTGGGTTGAACTGTAAAGCTGTCGGGACAGGTTTGTCGCGTCGTAGGCATACAAGGTCCCGATGCCATGAAGAATTGCCCAGATAATGCCATTAGAATTTCCGTTGGCGGAAAGTGAAACGCTGCCAGGACCGCCGCTATTGAAAATAATCGGGGTTTGCGATTTTGGCTGGCTCGACAACTGACCGAATGCAACAGAAAACACCTTTATGAAATCGCCGGTCGCTCCTACATATACATTGTTGTTCCAGTAAGTTGGAACGCTCATCAGTTCGCCAGCAAAAGCTTCCGGGAACACCTGTACAATCTGGCTGTCGTCTCCTGAGTGAAAATGTCCCATGCTGTCCGTGTCGACAACATAAAGGGTACCTTCTTTTCCTCCCCCAATAAGCTCGTGACGGTGAGCACCCGGCTGGTCAGGCAAAAGCAGGACACCACCAGAGCCAAGATCTACATCTTGTGCAAACAGGTAACTCTGATCGAAAGGTGTGAAGTAATCGAGCACATTGAATACGCCATTTTGCATGCTCAGCTTTAAGAAACTATCCCCGTAATCAGAGCCTCCGGTATTCGCGTCGAAAGTACCGTTGGCAGTCGCCAGATAAATATTTCCCGCAGCATCGGCAGCCGGACCAGCTCCAGCCTGCCAGATTGCTCCTCTCTTACCGTTTGGCTCCACAGTGAACGCGGCAAGCTGTTGCAGGCTTTGCGCGTCGTAGGCAAGCAGCCATCCTTGATACGTGTACTGATCGCAGCCATTGCCTCCGAAACCGATGTAAAGAGCTCCGTTCTCGAGTAACAATGCCGGACGCTGCATTTCGAAAGTCGGGTTGAAGTTTAGAGTTCCATTCTGATTGGGAACCGATGCACTGATCACCACTGGGCCGCCAAATTTCTCCATGCCTGTAGTCACATCGAGAGCATGTAAACGGAAAACATGCGCATCATTTTCCAGGGTCTTGGAAACGAGGTAAAGGGTTCCGCTGGCCGGATCGATAACCGGCGTGCCCATAATGCCCACTTCTGTGAAGCCGGTCCCGGTGCAGCCATGATCCGAAATTGGCACACTGGTTATTCCGAGATCGAAATCGACAAAACTTACATTCCACAAAGGCGGCTGATTGACGTCAGCATCAAACGCATAAACCCCATCATGTTGTGTAGCCACAAACACCATGTTGTGCGGGGAGGGCTGGCCCGGAATGACCACGTTCGGCAAATAGAGGGGTTGGCCAATAATGGATCCATCCACGTTCTGCACGAATAACTTTCCAAATCGTGTCGAGTTAACGTTCGCGGGAGTGAGCACAGTCTCATTTGTGTTCTGGCCAGTTCGGGCCACGTCGTTGTGCTCGGTCAGCACGCTGGCTTGACCTTGAGCAGGCGAGGGAGAGATCAAAAAGAAGCAAATGACGGCAACTAAGGCAGGTAACAGCCACGCAGCTTGAGACCACGGCAATGGACCCCGATTTAAAATATTATCTTGATTAATCCTAGTGAGTTGATCTTGCACGGCCATGCAGGGATCTCCTATTTAAAAATTAATAACGAGGCTGTAAGAGTGAAATTGGGGGATTCGGATTGCGGGCCTGGGGGATTTGGGCCCAGCAAATGCCAAGGAGAGTATGGCATTCACCCGCAAACACGTCAACGACAAAGCGGCGGTTGTTTTTTAACTGAAAGTGACTGATTTACCTACAATAAGCACTTTTTTGCACTTGTAAAACGGGTTTACAGCGTCCGGATAATGCCTATTGCTAATAGGTGTTTTCACGTTCGCAAAAAGAACATTGGCGGCGGCCCCTGGGAAGCGCATAATTCCAACGTCATCATCGGAATCTGCATCGTAAACCTTCACTTTATCTGTCCGGTTGCAAGAGTTCGGGAGGAAGAAGTATGGCGAGTACTGGCCGGGTCACTGAAATCACGCGCACCGTTCCGAACCGCTGGGGCATTGCCGTTGCCGGAGTGATAATGCAAATAGCGCTAGGCGCGGTCTATGCCTGGAGCGTATTTCGCATTCCCCTCACAAAAACTTTTGGCTGGAGCATTTCACAAGTCACCTTCACCTTTACTCTCGCCATTCTGATGTTGGGTTTCGCAGCCTTTGCGGGCGGGCTCTGGATGAAGAAATCTGGTCCGCGTACTGTCGCCATTGCTGCTGGTATTTTGTATGGAGCCGGAGTGTTTCTCGCGAGCTTTTCAGCTGGACGCCTGGGGTGGCTCTATTTCTCGTACGGAGTTCTAGGTGGAATTGGGCTGGGGCTAGGCTACATCGTCCCAGTCGCCACACTCGTGAAATGGTTCCCGGACAAGCGGGGAATGATCACTGGAATCGCAGTGGCCGGATTTGGAGCCGGAGCGCTGATTACTGCTCCACTAGCCAGCCGCTTGATTGTGAATGTCGGAGTACTGAAGACGTTCGCAATTTTGGGTATTGCCTATTTCATCGCTGTAACCGGATCTGCATTCTTTATGAAAGATCCGCCGCAAGGTTATAGCCCGCCCGGATGGAAGCCCAGTGCGGCGCAGCGAAAACAGCGCTCTACCAGACCCTACACGCTTTCCGACGCGCTCGGAACATGGCAATGGTATGGCCTGTGGGCTCTCTTATTTTTAAACACTTGCGCTGGAATTTCTATCATCTCCCAGGCTGCGCCCATGGCTCAGGAGATCACCAGAGTAAACGCTGTTACTGCCGCAGGACTCGTGGGTATTATTTCGATTGCAAACGGACTCGGGCGCTTTCTCTGGGCATGGCTTTCCGACCTTATCGGGCGGCGATGGGTGTTTCTGCTGATGTTCTTGATACAGGCGGTGATCTTTTGGACCCTGCCAAGAGTGAACAGCTTTCCGACGTTTACAACTCTGGCGTTCTTAATACTGCTTTGTTACGGCGGAGGATTTGGAACCATGCCGGCTTTCGCGGCGGACTATTTCGGCCCCGAAAATGTGGGATCAGTGTATGGCTTGATGCTGACAGCTTGGGGATTTGCCGGCCTGGTAGGTCCCACCTTGATAGCCCATATCCGCCAGAACACTGGGCGTTACTCGGAAGCACTTACCATTATCGCGATCATCATGCTCGTAAGTGCAGTGATTCCGTTGATAGTCCGGCCGCCTGATTCAGCAGCAACCGACTTAAAAGCCAAGCCACGTGTTGCTTGAAGCGAGGGATGTCAACTTCGGCGTCAGAATGGATTAACTCTGGGTCCAATCTAGAAGCTGGGTCTCGGATATGCTGGCCCTCGTGAAACTGGACGGGCGAAACACCCGCCCTGTATGCCTTGGATTACTGAATCAATCCCCCGTTCACTGGCTCTTCTTCCGGCGGGATTACTACTGCTGCGGCCACTCGGTCTCCCGGCTCTATGTTCAGCAGTCGCACTCCCTGCGCTGACCTTCCCGACTCGCGGATGAACTTCGACTCGATGCGGATGATCTTGCCGTACTGGCTGATCAGCATCACCTCGGATTCTTCCGCGACCTGCGCGATGCCGACGACTTTGCCATTACGCTCGGTGGTTTTGACGTTGATCACGCCTTTTCCGCCGCGATTCGTTAAGCGGTAGTCGTCCGCTGGAGTGCGCTTGCCATATCCGTTCTCGGTGACGGAAAGAATCAGCGAGCCCTTGACGACAGCATCTTCGGGTTCGCCTTCGATCTTCTCTGCCCGCTTTTCCTTAGGCACGTCGGGCTTGATGGTGGTTGCCATGCCGACGATGTAGTCTTTGTCCTCGAGCTTCATGCCGCGAACCCCGCCGGCATTGCGGCCCATGGAACGGACATCGTTTTCGTCGAAGCGAACCGCTTGCCCATCGTGCGATGCCAGGAAGATGATCTGCTGTCCGTCGGTCAGTCGCACTGCGACCAGCTCATCGTCCTTGTCGATGTTGATGGCAATAATTCCCATCTGCCGCACGTGGCAGAATTCCTTTACCTGCGTCTTCTTTACGGTACCATTGCGAGTAGCAAAAAAGATGTAACGATTCTCTTCTTCGAGATTGCGAATGGCGAGCATGGTGCGGACGGTTTCTCCGGCTTGCAGGCCGACAAGATTGCCCACGTGCTTGCCTTTGCCCGCAGCGCCTACATCGGGGATCTCGTATACCTTTAGCCAATAGACGCGACCGGTGTTGGTAAAGATCAGAATGTAAGCGTGCGTTGAGGCGATGAAGAGATGTTCGACGAAATCTTCGTCGCGCGTCTTCATGCCCATGCGGCCCGTGCCTCCGCGCCGCTGATTGCGGTAGGTGGAAATCGCGGTCCGCTTCATGTAGCCGGTGTGGCTAACGGTGACCGCCATCTGCTCGTCGGCAATGAGGTCTTCGAGTTTGATTTCGGCGGCTTCGTCTTCAATCACCGTGCGACGTTCGTCCCCGTAGAGCTTCTTCACTTCTTCGAGCTCTTTGATGATGACGCCGCGAAGTTTCTTTTCCGAGTTGAGAATCGATTGGTACTCGGCGATGTTCTCGCGAACCTGATTCAGCTCTTTGGTAATTTCGTCGATGGAGAGCCGCGTTAAGCGATGTAATTGCAGTTCGAGAATTGCGTCCGCCTGGAGCGTGGTGAACGGCTTCTCCGGATCGAGCTTCGGCGCCTTCCCAGTAACATTGATGTCGATCTTTTTGCCGGCGAAGTAGACGACCAAATTCTCGCGGGCCTCAGCGCGATTGCCACTGCCGCGAATAATGGTGATAACAGCATCGAGATGATCGAGAGCAGTCTTATAACCTTCAAGGATGTGCTCGCGCTCCTTCGCCTTCATTAACAAGTAGGCGGTGCGGCGGCGCACTACATCGACTCGATGGTCGATGAAGTACTGAATCGCCTGGATCAAACCCATTTCACGGGGCTGCCCATTCACCACGGCGAGGAAGATCATGCTGAAACCTTCCTGCATGGAGGTGTGTTTGAAGAGCTGATTCAGGACGATCTGGGCTTCGGCGCCGCGTTTGAGTTCGACCACAATGCGCATACCATCGCGGTCGCTTTCGTCGCGAATGTCAGAGATGTCTTCGATTGTTTTGTCGTTGACCAGTTGCGCAATGCGCTCAATCAGCTTCGCCTTGTTGACCTGGTACGGAATTTCGGTGACTACGATGGCCGTGCGATCTTTGTTGAACGTTTCCATGCCGGCCTTGGCGCGCATCATGAAGCGTCCGCGGCCAGTGCGGTAGGCTTCGGCAATTCCAGACTTGCCGTGAATAATTCCGTAAGTTGGGAAGTCGGGGCCTTTGACGATCTTCAAAATCTCCGGCAAAGGAGTCGCGGGATTGTTAATGAGCGTGATCGCGGCGTCGACGATTTCAGTGAGATTATGAGGCGGAATATTGGTCGCCATGCCAACAGCGATTCCGCTTGATCCATTCACCAGCAGATTTGGAATTCGCGTGGGCAGAACGTCGGGCTCGATTTCGTTGCCATCGTAGTTGGGGCGAAAGTCGACAGTTTCCTTATCCAGATCTTCGAGCAACGCACCAGCAACGCGGGTTAACCGGGCTTCAGTGTAACGATCAGCGGCGGGTGGATCTCCATCTACGGAGCCAAAATTTCCTTGTCCATCGACCAGCGGATAGCGCAACGCGAATGGCTGTGCCAATCGAACTAACGCGTCGTATACCGCAAGATTTCCATGAGGATGGTATTTACCCATCACCTCTCCAACGATTCTTGCGCACTTACGCGTCGATCGATTGTAGGCGAGCCCCATCTGCTGCATCGTGTAAAGGATGCGACGATGCACAGGCTTGAGTCCGTCGCGAACGTCAGGCAGCGCGCGTCCGATGATGACGGACATCGCGTAGTCGAGATACGAGTGCCGCATCTCGTCTTCGATATTGACGTTCTGAATGCTGAGCGCGCCGGGGTTGCCGCCTTCCCCAGGCGGTGGAGGAGTTAACGGTAAATCTGGATTTTGATCGTCAGGCATGTAGCTTTTTGCTCCTAAACTTTAGCTTTCAGCACGAAGGTAAAATATGTGGACGAGCCGTTGTTGATTTGTCGTAAATAACTGCAATTGCAGGATGTTATCAGTCTTTATGTATTCTCGATTATAGCACGTATTCAGCTTATTTAGCCGCTCACTCCGGTCATCCTTCTCAATCTTTCCGTCGCACAAGGCAATTGTTTCCCCGTCCTATCTACCGTAACAACACGCCTCCTTTTCCCAGTAAACATTTACTTGAATTGGTGCAGTACTTTTCTACAACTCAGGTCAGAGCGTCCGTCATCCAAGCGCCGTTCCCAAGGTTTCCGGAGGAACATATGTCACACAAGTTAGTTCCTCGCGCATTTTCTGTTGCTTGCGATCCGAGTTGTTCTGCATATGCCGAATCGCTACCAGCAAGTCTCAGGAGTCTCTATGTCTAAGCGCATATCTTGTTTCTGTATCACTCTGGCCATTTCATTTTTGTCTGGCATAGCTTCCGCCTCGCCAATTGTCAAAATCAACTTTCCTGCTAATAATGCAACCGTTCAAGGGCCCGTTTACTTTTCGGCATCGGCAAGCAGCCCAGGATGCTCAAAGGGAATTGCCGCAATGCGCATCTACAGTGCGCCCTCCGTCACTGCTTACACGGTTCAAGCAGCACAGTTCAGCACATTCATTCATCTCAAACCAGGAACATATAACGCCGTCGTACAGGCTTGGGACAACTGTGGTGGAGTCGGGAAAACTCCGGTCAAGGTTTCGGTGTCTGCATCCGGAGGTGTCACGATATATGCGCCAGTGACTGCGAATGGATCGTTGAACTCGCCAATTCACTTTGTAGCCTCGGCAGCTAGCCCTTGTTCCAAGGGTATCTCGGCTATTCGTGTCTATCCGTCATCGCAGGTAAATGCCTACACCGTTAAATCAGACCAGTTGGACACGTTTCTGAGTTTGCCAATTGGTACCTACAACCTGATCGTCCAGGCATTCGACAACTGCGGCAAAGTCTTCAGAACTTCATTGACACTGAGTGCTCAGGATGCGCGAGGGCGATTTCTGTATATGGCCACCTTCGATCTGAACTACATCTCGGAATATTCTGTGGATCCGTCCGGATTCTTGAGCCCCGCTATTCAGTATCCGGTGCCGAACGGACCTCCACAGGATTTTGTCGTCGACGGTGAAGGCAAGTTTGCATACGCCACAGTGGACCGCGGTATTGAAGCATTTACCATTAACCAAAATACCGGAGCGCTGACTGAGGTGGCTGGCTCTCCATTTCCCGCTACTGGGAATGGCCCATATAAACTGGCAATGGATCCGCAGAGGAACTTTATCTACGTTACATTTTCTAACTCAGACACGGTCTCGAGTTACAGGATTGACAGGAACACCGGGGCGCTTAAGAGCAGCGGGAATGCTTCAGTTGGAAACGGAGCGGGGGCTGTCAAAACCGACCCTTCTGGAAAATTTCTTTATATCTCCAATTCTATCGATAATACGATTTCTGCTTTCGCGATTAATTGGACCACGGGAGCGCTCACAACGATTCCTGGTTCGCCATTTCCTAGCGGCGTCAATCCCAGTGTCTTTGCGGTTTCCAATAAATTTCTTTATCTATTTGGAGGTGGCTCAGAGATACCGAAAACGATTTCTGGATATTTCATCGATACGAGTTCGGGAGCTCTAACTCCAGTTCCGGGCTCACCATTTCCCGGACATGGCAATCCGGCGAATTACATCGCTGTAGATGCAGTTCATAACATTCTGTACCAAACCGCTGCCCCGGGAGGAGGCACATTCAGCGACTCGATCTCTGTGTTCCGCATTGATCCCACGAGCGGGACGATTTCATTTGAAGATACGACTGCCCAGTTCCAAGAGCAGAATGCAGAAACCTTGTTGCCTGATTTTTCAGGGCGATTCCTCTACATGGTGGACAATTTTGACGGCGGTGAAAATTCTCCCTCGGCGGTGGGTTCATTCGCGATTGATCCGGGCACGGGGAATTTAAGTCCGCTCGGCGCGCCATTCCGCACTGATTCACATAACGCTTTCGCCACGCTTGCAATTTCTCCGTAAGTCTATCGTTCCTTGATATTGTCATTCCGAACTCGGCGGTTTTTTGCCGAGGAGGAAGCGCTACCCTAAGCATTTATCCGGTAGTAGTGTCCTTCGACTTCGCTCAGGAAGACAACTTGTTGCGTAGTGTCAGCAGCGTAATTTCGGGTGGAACGCCGATGCGCACTGGCATTCCGAATGTTCCCAAGCCTCGATTAACATATAAGAACGCTTTCTTGCCGTTCGCGCCGGAATGCCCGTTGCTTGCCGACTGCAACGCCGCTCCATTCCCGAACGGCAGATCATAAAGCCCTGCCACAAATTGCGTGATTAGGCGTGCCGGACTCACCGTATGATCGACAATTTCAAACTGAACCTGACCACCATGAGTATGTCCCGCCAAGCTCAACTCAATTCCCAAGTCAGCAGCCCGCTTGAACGAATTTGGATTATGCGACAACAAAACATTCGGCATATCTTGCCGGACAAGCGGTTCGATTCCCTGCAACATAATCCCATGCGGTCCCGAGGTCATGTGATCTCGCTGATAATCCACTCCAATCAAATTGAACTTTCCGCCGCGAAATTCAAGTTGCGCGTTTTCTTGTCGCAACAGTCGCATGCCATATTGCGAGAAGAGTTGTTGTGAGGCATCTTCTGCTCCTGCATATATCTCATGGTTACCGTTGCAGCCCCAGGTTCCGAGCGGCGCACGCAGCTTGCTGAGTTCGGAAATGCAAGTTTCCAGCGGATCATTTTCATCGCTGATGAAATCTCCTGTGACGACAGCTAGATCCGCTCTCAACTCATTTGCCATCTCGACTGCCCGCCGAACTTCATCCCGGGGCATAAAGTCGCCAATGTGGATGTCGCTGAGCTGCACGATCTTCAGCCCGTCGAGTTCTTTGGGCAGGCCAGCGATTGGCACGTCAACTTTTTGCACTTTGTACTTCAGGCGTCCGGTTGCAAATCCATAAGTGGCAGCAAAGAACGGAACGCTTGCAGCCAAGTAGGCGGCGTAGCGGAAGAAATCGCGGCGTCCCGGCTCGAAAGTCTTCTCAGGAGAAATGAGTTTCGTTATGGCATGCGAACTCCAACCGACCGCCCCCACCAGCTGGACTGCGAAAAATGCGAAGAAGGAGGCAACCAGCCATACGCGAGCCATACCAACTGTCCACTCGCCTAAGCCGCGAGCAAAGAAGTGTTCGACTAGACGATTGAAGAATGTGCCCACAAACAGGACGAGTGCAGCGATCCACAAGCCTTGTAGCAGATGACGTGCCACGGGACGCGAGATCTTTTCAATCCCATGCCATGCGCCGAGAAACCAGTAGCGTTGTGTGAGAACGATGAGACCTAAAAAACAAATAAGAATAGCGATACGAATCAGGCCGGAAGCTTTGTCCAAGAAGATCTACCTCTGTGGATTAGATGAGCTCCGACGGTGAATTGATCGTGGTTCCGGCTTGGGCGAACGCAAAGATATGTAAAGCGGCTTAAAACTAATTCGCCTCTGTTCCCAACGGAACGCGGAAGTCGACGCCGCGATCGTCGTTCTGTTTGGCAGTCGCCATCAAATCGAGTTCAGATAACGGAATCTTGCGGCGATGTCCGTCAGTCAGGTCGAACAACGTGCTCCCAACAATTGCGTAGTTCGCGATTTCAAGCTGGTGCCCGTCTTTGAACACGAGAACGGTGTCGGGTTGATTGGTAGCGACTTCAGGTTCGGGTACAGCTTGCGTCACAGCTTTTGCTGGAGAAGAATCGTCACGGTAGTCCTGCTCCGCAGCGCGGCCCGATCCGGATCCGCGGCGATCGAAGATCGTCGGACCGCCTTGATATTCAGAATCAGTTGCATTATCGACCGGTGCCTGAGCCGTATCATCGTAGGAATCGTACGGATAATAGGGCACCCCGTAAACTGCGCCGCCCCAGGGAATAAATCCCGGATTGCGATGATGCCTGTGCTGCAAATTCGGCGGTTCGGAAATTGTGTGAGTATGCCCAGGAAATCCTAATGACGACACGCTGGGAGGTAAACCGGGAGCGCGGCGTCCTCCAAACCCCAGCGAAGTCACGCTTGGTGGAACCCCGTGAGGAGTAGGATTTCCACTAAAACCATGAGACGTTACCGATGGGGACGCTTGCGCGTGTGCTGAAGAAATTAAAAGTCCGGAAGTCAGAAACGATAACATGGTCAATGCTAGAGTCGCTGTATTCAATCGCTTTGCCGCCGATCTCAGGTTCACTAGCATGGGCCCTCCTGCAAACACTCCTTATATATATTAGAACGACTTCAAGGTCTCGGGGTTGCCGTTTATTTTGTCACTTGAGCAACGATGGCTACGAAATATCTACTCGAGGCTAAGTAACTGAAAGTATGGTTTGAGAACAGTAAGGCCGAGGCGAGGTAACCACCATAGGTAACTTTAGCTTTGTCCCACTCTGGCTAACACGGCCACATTCCACAACGCATTGGCGATTAAAAGGCCCCAGATAGCGCATTCCGTCAAACTTCGCTGCTTCGATTCCAGCAGGTCCGCCGCCACTCCTGCTACAAAAACATACAAAAACGGTATGGCCATGAGAAGAAAACCGAGTCCTGGATAATGCGGCGAACCAGCTCCCAAGAGCAAGAACAGCCCCACAACAAGTAATGGCGCGGTGTTTCCGAAATATCGAGTGCGCGACCACGCTACATAGCATGCGAGTGCGGCTAATAACATCACCCAGAATGCCGGACTACTTCGCGCTAATTCCTGTAAGACCCGCAAGTAGGCGCGAGGCATGAGGAACGCCCGCCATGAGATGCCGGCGAAATCGGCATGGCGTATACCGCTCCAAAAAGCTCCCGGATGAAAGAAGTACGAACCATAGAGCAGGGCCAGTGCCGCCAGGCATGCCGCTCCGCAAATGGCAAATGTGGCGCGAGTGCGCATTGGAGCGAGATACAGCATGAAACCAAGAGCGAGAGGAACTAGAACGATCAGAGAAAACTGCGATCCTATAGCCATTGCCAAAGAAAGACCCAGCAATAGAATGCGCCGCCAATTCCACAAAACTACTTCGCGAGGCGCATAGAGTGTGTGCGCTACCGCGATGGCCGTGAAGATCGCTCCAAATGCGCCCCAGGCGGCGCTCATTTCTGGTTGTACAAACCAGACTGAGCTGCTGCGAATAATTCCCGGAGAAAAGCAGTAAAGTCCTAGTGCGATGTAACCGCCCGCATTTCCATAAAGCCGCCGCGAAACATACCAGAGCGACGCTCCCAGTAACACACCGAACAGCACATAAGGAACGCGCGCCAGCCATCCCCAATAAGGCAACGTGTTTGCGTGGAAGGATCCACCCCATTTCAGCAAAGGTGCAGAGGCTATCAGATACCAAAGCGGAGAATGATGCGGATCATAATCTTGGTTTTGTGCAAGCGATGGCGGAACGCTGATCCCCGTCTCCTCCCGCGCTGCTGAAGGGATTCCTGCAATCGCCTCACCATTCCATTGCGATAAGCCTTCTTGCACCCGGAACAACTCAGTCGTATCCACTTCGAGAGGCTGTGTGCCCCGGCTAATGAGCCAGGCGCATTGCGCTATGAACAACAGAAGAAGCGATCCTGCGATTAGTTGTGGGCGACCAACCCGCTCTCGACTAAAAAATTTGCTCATGAAGGGAGACGGAGTGTTTTACCATGTCCGGGCACACTTAAGGAAATTTCATTATGCAAGAACCACTTAATCCGGAGCCAAACCAAACACCGGCCCCACAATCACCCGAATCGCATTCGTCGGAACAGCGGTTGCCGGAACCAAATTTGCTTGCTCCGCCGGCTTCATCTTCGGCCCGCTTGCACAACATCTTCTTTTCGGAAGATGGCCTGCGTTCCGGATGGCGTTTCCTGCTTTATCTCGTACTATTTGGTGGGTTCGCATTTGCGTTCGGCCGCCTTGCAGAGTATGTGGTGCATCATTTGCCTCATAAGCCGGCCTCTATCTGGTCCGCACTCATGGGTGAAGTGCTGGTGCTGGTTGCAGCTCTTATTGCCGCCTTCATCATGGCTCGGATCGAGAAACGATCATTTGGGGATTATGGCCTGCCAAAACAGGCCGCATTCGGACGCGCGTTTTGGGCCGGCGCAGTGTGGGGTATCGCGGGTATCACGCTACTGCTGCTCTTGATAAGCGCAGCTGGCGATTTTTCATTCGGGGGAATCGTCCTGCATGGTGTTCGCATTTTGAAATTTGCGGCCTTCTGGGCGGTAGTGTTTTTGGCGGTAGGACTCTTCGAAGAATTCCTCTTTCGCGGATACACGCTATTTACGCTGACCCAGGGCATGGGATTTTGGCCTGCCGCAATATTGCTATCTACAATCTTCGGAGCAGTCCACTTGGGAAATAAAGGCGAAGCGCTGCTCGGAGCATTAGCCGCCGGTCTTATCGGATTATTCTTCTGCCTCACTCTGCGCCGCACAGGCACTCTCTGGTTTGCTGTAGGATTTCATGCAGCATGGGATTGGGGAGAGAGCTATCTCTACTCTGTTCCAGATAGCGGCCAAGTCTCTCCCGGGCACCTCTTAAGTTCGTCCTTTCACGGCAATCGATGGATTACAGGCGGCACTGTTGGCCCCGAGGGCAGCGTTCTGGTCCTGGTGATCGTCGCCCTGCTTTGGATTGCATTCGACCGCCTGTACCCAAACGTGAAATACCCCATTCCACAGAAGCTCACGACCACGTGTAGTGCACGGTGTACGTAATCACCTGCTCGCCATTTGCAGGAATCGTCACCGGGAACTCTGCGGTTTGCGCATCTTTCTTGTGCGACTCGTGCGACTGTTCTGAAAATTTCCAGTTCGACCAGCGATACATATGCTCGACCACGCGCACGTCCACAGCTTCTTTCTTGTGATTGCGTACGCGAATTTCAAATGACTCGTCCATCCAGTGCTGGTTATTGTCTACGTGGTAGTTTGTTCGACGCCGCTCGCCGACAACATCGAATGCATTCCCAGTGTAGACGCGTATCATTTCATCTTTAGGCGTGTGGTCAATCGTGTTTTCGCCGGTGAATTGCAGGCTGTCGTCGGTATCGCGCCGATAAAAACGCAGCTTCCCTTTTGGGAGAGCGATACCCAGATGATTCATGTCCGCGTTCTTGAACTCTTCCATAACCCAGACTTTAGGGTTCGATAACGTGCCATAGCTCGCGTCCTGGCGAATCTGTTCCGGATTGTAATAACCATACTGGTCGACCTTGGCTCCATCGTAAACATAGATTCGCTGCGCATGAATTCCTGTGGCTCGCACAAATTCGACTTGTTTGGTTTCATTATCGTGAAGAGTAGCCGACCGCTCTAGCGTGTACAGATGGAACTCGTCGAAAGATTTCTCTCGAACCACCGGAGGCGCAGCGGCTGCTTCATCCATAGCCTTGGCGGCCGCGTATACATTTCTAGCAGTAATGTTTTCGATTTTGTTGACATCACCCGCCAACAACTTAATTCGCGCATTTTCGAATGTCTTGCCGCTCTGGTTGTGCATTGTGATCCAACCAACCATATCCAGCAAATCGGATTTCCCGTTTGATTTGTCTACAAAGACCAGGTTGTAGTCCGCCTGCCAGCTCATGCCGCCGCTGACATAAGAGATTTCCGCATCAAACTTTCCCGGAGCGCTCGTCTGCAACGCCCAACTCAACGTGGGTTTCAGAATCGAATCACCCGTCAGTGCCGGAAACAAAGGCTGCCCCGGCAATCCGAAGCGTAGGACACCATCTACTTCGATAATCGGCTGGCTATAGTTTGGCTGCTGATAATTCTGCGCATAGTTAACAGCAGAAACATAACCGCTTCGCACGATATTTCCTTTCACCATCTGGTTTGAAGGCAGCAGGAAGTCTATGGTCTTGCCCTCATAGAGAGAGAGCAACAGCTCTTGCGATACGGGATCGTTGCGATAATTCTGTTCCAGAATTTGCAATGAACGTCCGCCTGGATCGCGCAGGATGACCGAATCCGGCTCCAAATGAGCCGCGATTCCCGCGTATTCCACATGATTAATGCCGTTTTTAAGGTCGAGTGGAAAGCGCTCGCGCGCTACAAAAAAATTCTGGTTGTAGATGGTCAACGCAGGCTGATCGTTTTCATTGATCGATGCATCCCGCTGTGACTGATCTTGCCCCAAGCCTAATTGGCAAAAAAATAGTTCGCAGAAAAATCCACATAAACAGAGCACGATTCGAAGCAGTTTCGTCATCGCAATTTCCCCTTAGTCGTTTTGGACGAGAAGGAGGAGGAACTTTCCTGTCCTGTCACGAAGAACGTGAGTTCCAGGAGAAGTTGCGAAGAATCTTGTACAGCCATCGGCGGCAAGTCTGCGCAAGTAATCATTATTGTGGTAACCAATGGTAATGTTACGAATCGTGAGTAGATGTACTCGACTTTAAAAATAGAGCGATTACCCGATAGCCCAACACCTTGAATCCCAGCGAAACTGCGGCATGAACTCTTTTAACGACTTTAAGACTCCTGGAGCGCCGCAAGTCACTCCTCATGATCCCGAACACTCAGGCAGCCGCCGCGATCCGGAAGAACGTCAAGTTGAAACGCATGGCGATCATCGCGAAAAATCTTTCGATAAGACTCTCGCAGATTCCTTCCCGACGAGTGATCCGCCATCTTCCATTCCTGACCCGAGTGGACATGAGAAACCATCGAAGACCTCACCCGAAACATCGCATCACGAGTTGTTGGCGGGATTGAAAGTTGGAACATGGGCGGCTCTGGCGATTGCGGGTCAGAAAGTCGTTGGAACTGGCGCGACTCAGGAAGAAGCCACAGCGGACGCTATGAAGCGCGGTTACGGGCAGGTTCAATTGGTCCAAGTGCCCGAAGGCGGTACGACGGGAAAATCCAACGACATTCGAAAAGCCTCTTAACGAGACTCGTCTATATTCAGATCTGTCCAGCCCATTATTTGTTTAAGGGGCAGGATTGGTTTTACTCTTTTCATCCACTCTTCATTAAAAAGCGCGTCCCATAGGTCTGCAGTTTCGCCGGATCTCTCGGGATGCTTCAGCAAAAGTTCCAGGAAAAACTGCTTAGCTTCCGCAACCTCTTTATTTCCGCCAACCACCCCAGGATCAAATTTAGTGGCGAAATCCGCGGGTAACCGATCACCGAAAAGTGTCTTCAAGGCCTTTGCACGGTTGTGTACGGCTTCCGGTGTTCTGCTGCCGGCGAAGGCAATTTCGGCGGCTTTCATTTGGAATTGCAGGGCAGCAGTTTCATTTTGCAGCCTGCCCTGTTCCTTAATTTGCGTTCGAAAGCTCCAAATGCTATATGCCAATGTTCCAATAGCTGCCAGAAATGGCACCAATGAGAGTAAGGCCGTCTGACTAGCGGTAGATTTCTCCTGATCGAGCTTTGCTTGTTCAAGCTTAAGCTTTTGTTGCTCAGCCGCTGCTTCCTCAGCAAATTTTTGTCGCTCGAATTCCAAGCGCTCGCGTTCCAATGCCAGATTGTTGTTTAAATCAACTTTCGATGAATCGGAAACTGGAGGTTTTGGCGGAGAAGAATCATTCTGACCAAGCCCTACGGTGATAAGTGAAAGCAACAGCACGATACATGTGAAAGCGAATTTTACGTTGTTGTACATGAGGTTCCGCTGGTCGATTAAATCGACCGCAACCATGCTTAATCAAGGTCTACATTTATCAAATGGTGGCGGATTGCAGGGATCGCAGGACGACAATGTCCCCCTCTGCGAATAAGCGGAAGGCTGACATTGTGGCGCTGGCGGCTCTGCCGGAAAAGGAGGAGGATTGCAAGGATCGCAGCCAGCTTCAACAGATACAGGAGACTCCTGATTCCTCCATTTAGTTTGCAAAGACCTCCTGAAATTCCACAAACTATCTGTCGCAAGAATCTGGGAAACACCTTGTTTAGCATCTCCAATTTTGGCGAAGCGTGAAAAAACGCAAGGGTATGTTTGCCCGGTATTGGTTACGCAAAGCTTTCCTTTCCAACACTCACCACAAAGCTCGGCCATTGGATCAAGCGAAGTCAGAGGTCCGGCACCGCGGCCCACTCCGCGTTTGAAATCAACCTTAATGTCCGTCACTCCTAACTCCCGTAAGAAGCGCTCAGCTCGTTCGATATGATCCGCATTCTCGGCCAGTGCGATAATCCCGGCCCGTATCTGTAATCCAGCGGAGAGCATGCGTCGAATATTCTGTACGGTTCGATTAAAGCTGCCGCGGTTCTTGGTTATCCGATCATGGGTTTCGAGATCGTCGGAATAAAATGAGATCGCAATGCGCACTTCGTGATCTACGAACACTTTCAATAATTGATCGCTGATTCGAGTGGCGTTCGTGTAGACCTCAATGAATGAGTAGCCCTGCTCGGCCGCGAAGGAGATCATCCCAGGTAAATCCGGATGCAGTGTCGGCTCGCCCCCAATGAACTGGACTTGTCGGCATCCTGCCTCGTGCGAGTCACGCAGGACGGTAAGCCAGTCGTCGGTACTCATATTTCCCAATAGTTGTTGATGGGGTCCGGAATCAGCGTAGCAATGGATACATTGAAGATTGCACTTTGTGGTCAGCTCCAACCACAAAAATGACAGTTCCGAGACAGAGGCCGCAGAGAAAGTTGCCGACGAGGTCTGCATCGACTCCTCCAGGAGATACATGCGGATTTACGATTCAGGCGGCATTATAGACCTATTGTCAATGTTCGTAACCCGTGCTCCTGCAACCAATGTGCAGAATTTGTTCACTCGCCACTTACTTGGCCAATCTCAGTTCCCCTGCACCCGAGCAATAACTTGATTCTCTGCATCAACTTGCGTTGCCTTGTCCTCTGGCACGCTGCTTCAGCTCTTTGGCCGGGCAAATGCATCTTCATCATGTTAAGAAAAGAGGCCGCAATGAAGATTCACCCTTTCCATTGTTCTCGACCTCTCACATTGAGCCGTTCTGCCCGAGGGAACGGTGCCATACCGAATCTTTCCTGAACCTCCAGCCTCCAGCCTCTTTTGAATTGTGGCCCCAGAAATGGGGCCGCTTTTTCTTGCAGCTCATTTCGGATCAGCAAATTGTGATGTGACCAGTCGGATTAAATCCGATTTTCTGATGAAGGTCTGTGATAAGCCTCGTATTGTCATCCCGAAGCCTCGCGCTTTTACGGCGAGGCGAGGGATCTCTTCTCTCCCCAAGCAGCAGTTTCATAAACTCAGGAGCGCCTCGTGTGAGGCAAGATTCTAAATCGACCCAGCACCCAACCATCTCACGTTTACACCGCCCTATCACATCCGGTATTCTCCGCAGTTGCGGTTCAACTCACTCGAGGTGGCAATGCGTCCTCAACTCGCTCTGGTTATATTTCTGATTTTCATCACAACGACTTTTGCCAGCTCTCAACAACCGCCTCCAAAGTCCGCTTACAATGTCGAGAAACCTGCCAATCCCGGCGATGCCGCTTACTCACCTCAGCTGAAAAGCGATCTCGCTGCACTCCGCGACGCGGCTCTTTCCGACGACTATGCCTATCACCAAGTCGCCCATCTCACCGCAAATATAGGACCGCGCCCCGAAGGTTCCGCGCAAGCAGAAGGCGCGGTAAATTATGTTGCCGATGAGCTACGAAAGCTCGGACTCGATGTTCATCTCGAGGATGTCCAAGTTCCGCGTTGGACGCGCGGTGTCGAAACTGCCGAGCTCGTCGAATATCCCGGACAGATTACTGGGACAACCCAGAAGATAGTTCTGACTGCTCTCGGCGGCAACACTCCAACTCCGTCCAACGGCCTTACTGCCGAAGTTGTGGTAGTAAACAACTATGATGAATTGAAGGCTCTCGGCCGTGAAAAAGTCGCCGGCAAAGTTGTCCTGTTCAACGAACTTTACGATAAGAGGAAAGCCGCCGGTGGCTTTGCCATGGAAGCCTACGGAGAAGCCGTCGCCTACCGGGGAGGAGGCGCGAAAGCGGCTGCGGCCCTCGGAGCAGTGGGTTCTCTAGTCCGATCCGTGGGTAATGCAGATTATCGTCTTCCCCACACCGGTTACAGCGTTCAGGCAGGCATTCCAGCCGGAGCCGTCACCAGCGAAGATGCTGACTTGATCGCACATCTCGCCGCTCAGGGCAAAGTCCGCATCCACCTCACGTTGACCGGAGAAACCGGGGCACCCGTATTGAGCCACAACGTGATTGCCGATCTAAAAGGATCGGAGCATCCTGAGCAAATCGTCATCGTCTCCGGACACCTCGATTCCTGGGACCTTGGGACCGGAGCCATCGATGACGGAGCCGGTGTGGCCGTAGCTATGGAAACTGCGCAGCTCATCCAGCAACTGCGTCTGCATCCCAAACGAACTATTCGCGTAATTGCCTGGATGGACGAGGAAAACGGCGGCAGCGGTAACCGCGCTTATGCCCAAGCGCACGCGTCGGAATTTGCTAATCACGTAGCGGCGATTGAGAGCGATTCCGGCGCATCGCATCCTCTGGGCTTTGAAGCCAAAGTAAGTGCCAATGCACTTCCGCTTCTGCAACCCGTTCAGAACATTCTTCAGCCATTTGGCGCAAATGTTATCAAGACCACAACGTTCAGTCCCGGTGCCGATATCGAGCCGCTGGGTGACGCAGGAGTGCCTACGTTTGGGGTGATGCAGGATGGCCGCATTTACTTCAACTACCACCACACCGCAGCCGATACACTGGATAAAATTATCCCGCAGGAATTGCGGGAGAATGCGGCAGCGTTGGCCGTCATAGGATACGCATTAGCAAACTTGCCAGAACCGCTGCCGCGATAATTTGCTTGGTAAAGATCGTACGTTAAGCTTGGTAAGGTCGGCTTAGTAACAGCACGTAGCAAATACTTCATTTGCTTTTTGCGGAACTTCTTTGCGTCCTTTGCGGTTACAAGCTTTCTTCCTAAACTCCGCAAAAAGATGCTGCAAACTAAGCGGCACTCGCCGCGAACTGCTCAGGCTTGTTGTCGAACGTGTCTTTGCACTCTTCTGAGCAAAAGTAATACGTCTGTCCACCATACTGCGAGTTAAATTTTGTGTCGCTCTCATCGACTTCCATGTTGCACACTGGATCTCTGGCCATATTGTCTCTCCCGAATTAGCTAAACTTGGTCCGCTAATTTGGATGCGGTTTTCCGATAGACGTTTGCAGGCACTATTCTGAGTCCGCCACTAGCAATCACAGTTCCGCCCTGAATCCCGCTCGGATCCTCCCTCAATAACGAAATTCAGTGTGCGTTAGCGGATGCACTTTGCACCCGCGTCTGGTCTGTGATCCAGTTCACTTCCCACGCCTTGCCTCCATCATCCGAGAATGATTGTTCGAAGTGCGGTGAGTTCGTGGCTGTTTTCGACCAGATGAATCGAACGTAGACGGCTCTGCCTTTCCACGGCTCCTGGTCGAAAAACTCGCCCCGCCCATTCTTGAACTCGCCAATCATGGGTTGCCCTAAAATGCCGTCTTTGCCGCTAGCCCAATAAATGCTCCACTGATGAGATTGGGGATTATATAAGCGGAGGGTCAGACCCTCGATGTGGCCTGTTTGACTATCGGTCTCGAACTCTTCCAGATTAGCGCGGCCGTTCCAAACCGGTCGCGTCACGGAAGTGCCGTCAAATTTAATCCAGGTAGTGGAACCCGCTAAGCGGTCTTGTAATCGCGCTAAGTGAATGTTCCAGGAACCAATCTCGAAATCAAAATCGTGTTGCCCATCGTTTTCCGAGGAGACAGGTTGAGCATTTGTTCTCGCTGCGGCAGGTTCATCTTTGACCCGGGTGTCCGTCGCAATCCAGTTCACCTCCCAGGTTTTTCCTCCATCATCCGAGAATGCCTGTTCGAAACGGCCCGAATTCGGAGTGATGTCCGACCATACATTCCGCACCAGGATGATTCTTCCATTGAATGGTTCCTGATCAAAAAATTCGCCGCGCCCGTTCTTGAATTCGCCAACCGTGGGCTGGCCAAGGCTCCCCACCTTACTATTCGCGAAATTGATGCTCCACTGGTGGGATTCGGGATTGTATAGACGCAGAGACAAACCTTCGATGTGGCCTGCTGGGCCATCCACTTCAAGCTCCACGAGATTGGCGCGGCCATTCCAAACTGGTCGGACGACGGACGTCCCCTCATACTCCACCCATGTATCGGAACCGGTTAAGGGATGTTGGAGGCGCGAGATGTGAGTTTTCCAAGTACCAATCTCAAAATCAAAATCGTGTTGTCCATCCCGTGCCGCGGGAACGCTGGGACTTGATGCAGCTGAATTTTCCTGCGCGAGACCGCAAAGCGGCAGCAAGCCCAAGATCAAACTGCATGCCACGAGAGACATCCGGATATGTTTGAGCGTATTCATGCAAGCAAACTAACCCGAATAGTGGTTTACTACAATAACCACTTTTAGCTGTTACGATATATCCACTTTTACTATGCTTAACAAGTACGCGGATTTCCGACGATGAAGCGCGTTCCTGCCAGCTATCTTCCTCCCATCGCGCTCGACCACCACACGAAAACACCAATGTACCGCCAGTTGTACGACTGGTTCCGAAACGCCATCATCGATGGCCAAATGCGGCCGGGGCAGCGAGTGCCATCAACCAGGAGCCTGGCCCTTGATCTGAAGATTTCACGTATTCCAGTCTTGAGTGCATACGAGCAATTGCTGGCCGAAGGTTACTTCGAAAGCTTCGTCGGAGCAGGCACCTGTGTGGTCAGGTCCATCCCGGGCGCAACGTTAAATCCCCTGACTGTGAAAGCGCGAAGAGGACTTCAAGAAAAACTAAAGCTCCAACAAATTCCCGGGAAGCGAGGTCCGCGCCGCATCTCACGCCGCGGAACCGCTTTAACGAACGTGCCTCCACAAACATGGTTGGACAACCTGGGCGCATTCCGCGTCAGCCTTCCCGCCCTTGACCATTTTCCAATCGGCATTTGGTCAAAGCTCGTGGCCCGGCATTCGCGAAACCCAGCAAAGGGCATCATGGCCTATGGCGATGCTATGGGATATCTGCCATTCCGCGAAGCCATCGCCGAATACCTGGGCGCGGTCCGCGCCGTTCGCTGCGAGGCATCGCAGATTCTGGTAACGACCGGCTCACAGCAAGGTTTACAAATTTCCGCACAGGTTTTGTTGGATCATAAAGACGCCGTAGGGATGGAAGAACCCGGCTACCCAGGAGCGCGTCAAGTTTTCATAAACGCCGGAGCTCACTTAATTCCCATCCCTGTCGATCAGGAGGGAATGAATGTAGGAGAGATTTTCCGTCGCGGCATCAACACCCGTGCCGTCTATATCACGCCATCGCATCAATACCCCATGGGCATGACGATGAGCGCCACGCGCCGTATGCTTCTGCTCAACTGGGCGGTTCGCACCGGCGCCTGGATTATCGAAGACGATTACGACAGCGAGTATCGGTTTGGAAGCCGGCCCATTGCGTCCCTTCAAGGACTCGATAGCGATGCCAGAGTCATTTACATCGGCACTTTCAGCAAAGTCATGTTTCCTGCTCTGCGCCTGGGATATGTGGTTGTTCCCAGGGATTTAGTCCCCGCGTTCTCGGCCGCTCGCGACTCCGCCGACATTTTTTCGGCCACTCTCTATCAATCGGTCTTGACGGATTTCATCCGCGAGGGACACTTCGCGCGCCATATACGCCGTATGCGAATGCTCTACATGCACCGCCGAAAAGCGCTCGTAAAAGCGATCCATACCGAAATGGACGGCACGCTCGAGGTGATTGGTTCCGAAGCCGGGATGCACTTGGTAACGCTGCTACCTCCAGGCATCGACGATGTGGAAGTTTCAAGTAAAGCAGCGCAGCGGGGCATTTCTGCAATTCCCTTGTCCTCGTGCTACTTGAAACCGCCCGCCAGAGGCGGCTTGATCCTCGGATATGGCGGCGCCAACATACATCAGATTCACGACGGAATTCGCAAACTCAGGACGATCATCCAAGGCTAGCCTCTGGTCCTTTTGTCATCCTGAGCGAGTCGAAGGACCCCTACCCTGCCTGGGAAGACTCAAGTCATGTAGGGCGACACTCTATCCGCCGCCTTTGATCTTGATTGTGGTTTTGGGTGGCGCAGCCGCTTCTGCGCGATCCAGAGAATGAGGAACCAAGTTGTCTTCGCTCACGAAGACAACCGACGGAACGGATCTATGCATTTGACGCAATCGCCCAATCTTAATTTGTCATTCCGAAGCGGCGCAGCCGAAGAGAATCTGCTTTGCACGTGTGGCGCGGACGCCCTCGTCCGCGGCTTTTGCTTTCCTTTGTCATCCCCATCGCTATTGCTCTCCCGCATATCCCGATGGAATGACGGGCGTCCTCGCCCATCCGCTAGCCTCTGGTCCTTTTGTCATCCTGAGCGAAGTCGAAGGACCCCTACCCCTGCCTGGAAAGACTCAAGTCATGTAGGACGACACTCTATCCGCCCGCTTTGACCTTGATGTGGTTTTGGGTGGCGCAGCCGCTTCAGCGCTGCAACCCAGAGAATGAGGAACCAAGTTGTCTTCGCTCACGAAGACAACCGACGGAACGGATCTATGCATTTGACGCAATCGCCAATCTTAATTTGTCATTCCGAAGCGGCGCAGCCGCAGAGAGCCTGACAAAACATATTCTTGCGCTATTGGCAATGAGCGGTAAACGAGCCGACGCTCGAAGTTCCAGTCACATCGTTGTAATTATTGATGCCATCGACAGTTAAGACCTGAGTGTCTGGAGCAGTAACTTCCTTGAAAGTGCCATTCACGTAAATGAAGCCACCCTGCGTGTAATTTGAGCCAGTGGTGATATGCGTACCCGCGATAACTCCAGACCTATTGATGTCGTTCAAAAGCGTGCGGTCAGCATTGGGATAATCGAGCGTACTGTAAACACCCTTTGCCAATACGAACCCGTGATAGGGGAAGGGAGCCTGAGCACCGTCCTCGACATACCAGCCAACAACGATGCTTGTGTCGCTGACGCTCATTGGATTCGTCATCATCGCTCCGGGATAGTGAATTGTCGTAGGGGAGCCGTTCTTCCTCATTCTGAATCCATCATAAGGCTGACTAAAGTCGCCAAGACCCCAAATGCCGACGATCGAGTCCTGCGAATTTATTCCGTAGAGGATCGTCTCGACCGCACCAGGGTAGTCAAAGGTGGCCATACGGGAACCGGAAAGAAGTAAGCCATGCGCATATTGATTCGCGTCGCGGTACCAGCCAACAGTCAGACCGAGAGTGTTGCGCCGTGTAAGAAGAGTCCAGTCAGTAGGCGGAGCGGCGTTTGGATCAATGAATGTTCTGGTAGATCCGTTGGCTCTGCGGACAACGCCTGCGGTCACATTGTTGTCCTGTTGGATTGAGCCAACGACTACGCCACGGTCATTAATCCCTGAGGGCAAGACGGTATTGAAGAACTTCCAGTTGGTGCAGGTTGCGGTTTGGGCTAAGCAAAATGGAACGAACAAAAGCATGAATGTGAGAAAAAGAATGATGCGGACAGGCATAGCGCACCTCGGCGATACAGAGATGCTGGTGGTGAGTCAGCGAGTTGTCTTGACCACAATTCCTGGTTTAACGGATGAGAATTTTTCTACTGAGCTTCTCCAGGAAAAATCCCGCCCAAGCAGAACTTGACCGGACCCTGGGAATTTTACTTTGGATATCCCGTTCTGATTCCGTAACGAATTGCGCATCTCAACTGGAAAGAAGGTGCTTTCTGAATATCATTGTCGTCATGCATCATTCTTACCAGGTGCTGTTGGCAGGTTGGTGAAATGGGACACATTGTAGCGGGCGAGATGTTCGCCTCTGAGCATGTGCTTGCTGAGTTTTTTAATAGTTCGACTGTGGGCCTCGCAATCTTCGACAACCAGTTACGTTATCAAGTGGTAAATCCTTCATTGGCTGCGATGAATCGGACTTCGGTCCAATCTCATTTAGGAAAATCCCTGCGACAGGTCCTTGGCAAGGTAGGTCTGCAAGCGGAACCAGTCTTTAAACAGGTTTTGGCGACGGGGCGGCCTTTTTTTAATGTCGAACTTGAGGGAGAGTTGCCGAACAGAAGCGAACCGACAAGATGGCTTGACAACTTATTCCCCATCAAGGATACCCGCGGGAGAGTGTCGCAAATCGGGGTTGTCGTGGTGGAGGTTCCGCCAGTAAGGGAGCGGGAAGTATCCAACACCGAATTATTGCCTTATAACGAGGGTGCGGTTCTACGATCATGGAAGGAAATTGCGCAGTACGTGAGAGTCTGCGTCAAGACTGTCCAGCGTTGGGAACAGGACTATGGATTTCCGATTCGGCGGTTGAAGGCCGCAAAAGGCGCGATGGTGTTTACTATGCGGGCTGATGTAGATAATTGGCTCCGGTCGACGACGCAGCACGACCAAATCCGTTATCACGATCAACGTCAAATGACGGATTGTTAGTAGAATGTCGCTTCTTTGCGTTACTGATCTGTTTGGAACTCGGCTATCGTAATAACAGGCCGAGGAATTTTCGTGATAGATCCACTCGCGACAATAGGAATCTTCATGCTGGGCGCAGCGGCAGGCTCAGTTCTCACCTACGTCAAAGACAGACGCATGATTGGAGAGTGTAACAAGGCGCTCCAATGGTCACGCGCTGACATGAGCGCATCCCCAGATGAGCAGGTTCGAAGCGATCATTCAAACGAATGAACTTCCGGCTTCCTGCTTATATCTTCGATCGCTTGCTAAGGTCGGCGATTTCTAGACACTGCTGCGTGACGCGCTAATCCACGTTCATCATTTCTGGCGTGTTCATCATTTCTTTCGTGCTTCGGCTTCGGCTAGCCATCCGCGGCGCAGCTTTTCTTCCGGAATGCTCGATAGGTACGGTTTGATATCGAGGATCGGTGTTCCATCCAGCATATCGACGCCTCGAACATGCAGCTCGGTGCCTTCACGGCGACGCAGCTCGACGGTGGTCAGGCCAATCGGATTCGGGCGGCGCGGAGATCGGGTCGCAAACACTCCGTGCGGCCGATTGTCGGAGGGCGGTGTTCCGAGCAAATCCGATCCTCGCAATTCAATCTTAGGGGAGCGATCAAATTCCCAGATCACCATGAGATGCGAAAAGCCCTCGATGTCTGTGAGTCCCGGCTCAAACTCCGGCAGGATCTTAAGCACACCGTCTGTATCGTGTTTGGCACCAAGACCTTTGGGAATCTCGCTTGTGTTTTTGTAGGGGCTGCTGACAAATCCGATCGGCTGGGAAGTGAACATATCCAAAGAATGCCTGATAGTGAGCCATGCGGGCAATAATTTCTTGATCTACACGATCGTGCATACTCCCTCCGAGTACAAGAGGCCCTTAATTTGTATATGCGAATGCCTCAATCTTCTGTTTAATGACGGCAGCATCCCCCAAATATTTGAAAAAGGAAACAGGCCATGGGATACGTACGACATCTCCATCGTCATCTCATCAAGTACGTGGTTTTCGTCACGGTGATTTTCCTCCTTTCGTCGCTCAGCGCTGCCCAAGCCTCGAAGCAAGGCACAACTCAAGCGCCTGCGGCTGAGGAGTTGAACAAATACCCCGGATTACTACCTGAGTTTGGTCAGCTGCTGCAAAAGATTCAGCGCGAGGTACAGTTTCCGCCGGCTCGCAGCCAGAGCCATCTATTGACGCTGTTACCGCAATCGACCACTTTCTACGCTGCGTTTCCTAACCTTGGAGACGCTTCTAATCAGGTGCTGAAAATTTTTCAAACAGAACTGCAGCAGAGTCCAGTCTTGCATGCCTGGTGGCAGCACAGCGGAATGGCGACCGGCGGCCCCAAGTTGGAAGATTTTCTAGGGAATTTTTATCAGCTCTCCCAGTACCTGGGAGACGAAATTGTGGTATTTGGCACAACCGGAGGTGGCAAGGAACCCGAAGGGCTGATCCTCGCGGAAGTGCGAAAACCGGGCCTAAAGATTTTCCTTGAGCAGCAATCCAAGAGCCTCGCGGGAAATTCGAAACAAGCAGTGCGAGTATTGGATGTTACGGACCTTGCGAGCCTGAAAGACTCAGGAAGCCCGCAGCAACCAGTGATTTTGGTGCGCCCCGATCTGGTAGTGGGAGCGCTCAATGTGGCCACGCTGCGAAACTTCAATGCCCAGATTGAACGGAATAGCAGAGAGTTTGCTTCGACTGAATTTGGACAACGTCTCGCGCAAACCTATCAAGGGGGCACGACAGCATTGGGAGCTGTCGATTTGCAGAAGATCTTGAGAGAGCTTCCCCGAAGTACTCCCCAGAACCAGATGGCGTTGGAGCGCACGGGATTTTCGGACGTGAAGTATTTGGTTTGGGAGCACAAGAGCACAGCCGGTCAGTCGACCAGCCAAATGGAATTGAGCTTCACTGGTCCAAGGCACGGCATAGCGTCGTGGCTCCGCGCACCCGGCCCGCTGGGTAGTCTGGATTTTGTGTCTCCCAAGGCTGTTTTTGCAAGCAGCATATTGCTCAAGGATCCGGCGCAAATATTCGACGAGATCAAGGATCTTTCCACCTCCTCTAACCCCAAGGCATTTGCGGGAATTGCCCAAATGGAACAAGCCTTGAGGCTTAGTCTGAGGAACGACTTGCTCGGTCAGTTGGGCGGAGAGATCACAGTTGAGTTGGACAGTCTCGTGCAATCGGATCCCAAATGGAAAGCAGTGCTTCGTGTGAACGATCCGGATCGATTGCAGGCCACATTGAGTACGTTATTGGCTCGGGCGCAGTTCGGCTCCCAAGAGTCTTCCGAAGGGGGCATTACTTACCACACACTTCGCATCCCTTCTGCGCGCAAAGCTATGGAAATTGGTTACGCGTTCGTAGACGGGTATCTGGTGATAGCTTCGGGGCACGAAGCGGTGGTTGAAGCAGTTCGACTGCATCGGAGTGGTGAATCGCTGGCGAAATCAAAGAAGTTTTTAGCGGCATTACCAGCGGGGCGCGGAGCGGATGTCTCTGCACTCTTCTATGAGGACCCGGTAGCAATGGCTGCCCTGAGCCTGCGACAGGCTTTGCCGCAGATGGGGGAATCGCTTTCGAAAGCGGCCACAGAGACTGCCCCAGTGGTTTTCTGTGCATATGGGGAGGAAAGTGCAATTCGTGAAGCTAGCAAAGGTGGGGGCGCCGATGCCGGTGCGTTCCTGGTAGCGGCGGCAATCGCGATCCCTAATCTGCTGCGGGCTCGAATAGCTGCAAATGAAGCAAGCGCTGTCAGCACCATTCGCACGGCTAACACCGCGCAAATCATCTATTCAAATGCTTATCCACAGCGCGGCTTTGCGAGGGACTTGGCTTCTCTCGGCCCCAATCCTGGATCCGCGGGCACGTGGTCTTCAGACCACGCTGGCGTTATTGATGCGACGCTGGGCAATTCAAGCTGTATTAAGGACGCTTGGTGTACGAAGTCCGGATTTCGGTTCAGCATTTCCGCAATGTGTAAGAAACAACGATGCGAGGATTTCGTAGTGGTAGGCACTCCGGTTTCCGTCAGTGCAGGAACCAAAAACTTTTGCTCGACCTCGGACGCAGTGGTTCGCTACAAGACCGGGCCTCCTTTGACGTCGATGGTCAGCGTATCGGAATGCCAGGCATGGTCGCCGCTGCAATAGTGGGCTTCCAATATGGCACTAATCTCAGGGTTTCTTCTCGACGGCGAGCTTAGGCTTCGCTAGATATCTCGACATTCAGTCGAATACGAATCATATCTCGCAAAGAACGCGAGAGAATAATGATGCGAGGTGGATCGGGCCGCGAACCCAACTAAACAATCGTCGTTTACTGGGCATGCGGTACATGGTTATTTATGCTTGTGAGCAGGTTATCCAGCTTGTGCTTTTGATATGGCTCCGCGTCTGCGCGCGAGAAGACCGGGATGGCCGGTTGAATATTCTTTTGCGCTGTCGTGTAGTCGCCGCGACGGCTGGCAATCTCGGCGCGGGCAAGATCAATATTGGCTGACCAGTCGGGGATGCCGGTGAGCTGCGCTACGCTTTTGATATCGATATTGTCCAGCAGCTTCGCGGCTTCGTCGAGTTTGTTTCGTTCGATCAGGCAATCGGCCAGTGTGTCGGCAGTTCCGCCGGTCAATCCAGCGCGCTCGCCAAACGCCTTACGCGAAGCCTCATACGCGCTGCGCGCATTGGCCTCGCCTTCGATGAGGTGCCCGCCCCGGCACTGCGCCAGGGAAGCATCAGAGAGCGAGCCGATGGCGAAGAAAGATAGCGGGCCTTGCTTTTGGACGGCAAGCTGATGAACTTCAAGTCCATCCCGAATAGCGTCTTCCCATCGGCCCAGCGTGCCTTCGCACTGAGCGCGCGTCGCCAGCACCTGCATCGTAATTTCGTGATCTCGTCCCAACTTCGCAACGAAAGCGGGGTATATCTGATTGGCTTCTTCGATGGCTTCGGCATTTTTGTTCTGGATCATGAATGCCTGCGCCAGATTCAAACGAACGCGGAGTACATCAGCGCTGTCCGGTCCGCTATTTTGCGAGTACGCGGCAATCAACTCGCGGAACAAGCGTTCCGCTTCGATCCCGTTCCCCAGACGAATGTCGGTAAACGCCAGTCGCTGCTTGAGCGCCAGGCGGGTATTCTCGTCAATCGCGGGCACGGTAGCCGCTTTGTCGGATGCTGCCTTGAAGTTGTCTTTAGCTGCCTGGGCATTGTTTCCGATTAATGCGATCATGCCGCGTGCCGTTGAGAGCCATACGAGCAGATCTCCACGAGTTTGCGGAATCTTAGAGATTTTAGATTCCTGCTCGGCGAGAATTGATTTGGCGAGTTCCAGAGTGCCGGCTTGATAGCTCCGGGCTTCCAAGGCTGCGCGTTGAAGCTGGACGATGATGGCGTCCTGCGAAAGCGGACCGTCGGATTGAGTGAACAGCGTAGCAGCGCGTTCGTATTCTTGACGCGAACCCGCATAATCGGTTCGGAGATCGAGGGCCCGACCTATGGTCTGGTGAAGGTGTCCGGCGACCTGTGGTTCATTCGCAAACTGGCGATCAATACCAGGCGAAGCTTGTTTGACCGCATCACTTAGACTCTCATCTGCTTTGCCGGTTTTGAATGGATTGCTGCGTCCCAGCAGATCATTGGAAAGAAAGCGGTTTACCGCATTGGCAATTTCTGTCTGCCGATTTGCATTATCGCGTGCGTGAAGGGCTCGCCGGTAAAGAACAAGGCTAGTGCCCAATCCGATAAGCAGGGTGACGATTGCAACTGCGATCCAGGGGCGTCGCGTTCTGGATTCCGCCAATTTCCTTTCTGCGATCAAGGCGCGTTGTTCAGCAAGTTTGATCTTGTCGCGCTCAATACGACGGCTTTCCAAATTTTCGAGGCGCTCGACTAACTCTGCGGCGCTCTTCAACCGCCGCTCGGGATCGCCGCAGGCTGCTTCCGCGATGTCAGCACGGATCAGAGGATCATCAATCTCCGCTTCCCATCCCGGCGAAAGCGGTTTGCGGAAATCTCCCACCATTAACTGGAACAATATGACGCCGAGCGCATAGACATCTGCGGAAGCCGTCGGTGATTGGCCGGCCAGAACTTCGGGTGCTATGTAAGTAAGAGTGCCGGTCAGGATGGAGTCCGGCGTTGAAGTCTGGGTAAATCCCAGATTGGTGATACCAAGCGCCCCCAGACGGCCGGGGTCCATCAGTGTTCCGCTACCAAAATCTGCAACTTTGACTTGTATCCGGCCCTCCGAAGCCAGCGCGATCAAAACATTAGCGGGCTTAAGGTCTTTGTGGAGCACGCCAATATCGTGAGCCGCGGCCACCGCTTTCGCGATGTCAACCAACACGCACAAACGCAGCTCGCGTGGAATCTTGATAAGGCCGCCTTCGCTCTCCGCCCATTCAGCTAAGTTGGCTCCGCCGTATTCGCTTTCGAGAAAAAACGGTGGCGCTTCAAAATTCCACTCCAGCACGCGCGCAAAATCCTGCCGCTCGCCCAGCGATTCGCGCAGGAATCGGGCGAGGGTCACCTCACGTTTCAAGCCCTTGAGCTGAACACCATCAGTCGCAAACTTGAACACGCGGACTTCGTGGGTCTTCGGATTCTGCGCAAGCCACACTTCGCTCGATCCGGAAAGGTCCAACTTCCTCGTCAAGCGCCAATGCTCGCGCCCAGGGACGGTGTCCCCGGCCTGCAATCCCAGTTCCGCCCAGACACCTCCAGCAAGAGCTTTGCTCTGTACCGAAACTGCCAAACGATAGCCGACACGCGGCACTGTAAGAACGGTGAGCTGGTCGTCGTCACCCATGGCCTTGCGAAGTTTAGAGACCGCTGTCGCGAGCGATCCATCGACGACCATCGTTCCTGGCCAGACCGCTTCGAGAAGTTCCTCTTTGGTTACGACTTCGCCCGCATGCTGAAGCAAAGCGACAAGCACTTCGAAGGGTTTGGATTCGAGCTCCACGGGATTTCCCCGTACACGCAGCTCACGGCGTAGTTCGTCCAACTCAAAGTCGGCGAACCGCCATAAACGTGCCGGAAGCTCCCGGATATTTTCACCAGAGTCGTTGCGAATCATGGACTTGTACTTTCTTTAGAGTTCTTTAGAACTCCGTCAGGACACAAAAGGGGAGGTTATGCAAACTAGGGGTCCCAACGGCACCACTATTCAAGGTTGCCATTCTGACACGAATCGGAGCAGCTGGATAGAAAAAATCAGTGTGTGTTTTATCCCCTCTTTAGGGGAATGGAACGGATTGGAAAAGATTGAACAAGGAGATTTTTATGAAACAGACTAAAGATTTACATGCGAATCTAAAACTGGCTTTCCTGGCTGGGATTATGACAGTTGTGTTCGTGCTGGCTTCACTAGCCAATGCTCAGACCTATACCACGCTATATGCCTATCCGGAAGATACCCGTAACGACACTGGAATCGGCCTTGCCGGATTGATGACGCAGGGCCAGGACGGGAACCTGTATGGAACAATCGGCGATGATGGAAGCAATGCTGCCGGTAGCGCATTCAAAATGACGACCGCAGGACAATTCACCAGGATTTACAGCTTCTGTTCGCAGCCTAGCTGTGCCGACGGTTCTGGTCCATGGGGTGGGTTAACCCTGAACACGGATGGCAACCTCTACGGAACTACTACCACTGGCGGGAAGTCTGCAGCCGGGACGGTATTCAAGCTCACACCTAACGGGACATTAACCACTTTGTGGAGCTTCGATAACGGAACAGATGCGGGAGCTCCGTGGTACCCGCCCTTCCAGGGGCTAGATGGAAAGCTCTATGGGGTAAGCAACACGGTCTATAACGGAGACTACGGCGCCTTCATACGCCTGACACCGACGAAGACGCCCCCAGACACAGAGAAGGTCCTTGTCGACTTCAACTACACCAACGGGAATGATCCCAATCTTCCCACCCAGGGAACCGACGGTAACTTCTACGGAACCGCCGTGTCCGGTGGTACTAAGGGTTTGGGCGTCGTATACAAAATAACCACGGCCGGCAAAATTATTGTGCTGCACAATTTTGTTGGCTATCCCAGCGATGGAACCTACCCATTAGGAGCCTTGGTCGAAGGCAACGATGGAGATTTCTACGGAGTGACCTATCAGGGAGGCGCTAACAATATAGGGGCTATTTTCAAGATTACGCGCTCCGGAACTTTCACCCTGCTCCACAGCTTTGCTTCAAGTGGCACCACCTTGGACGGCGCATATCCTAGGTCGGGTCTGATATTAGGCAGCGACGGCAATCTTTACGGGACCACCCTTCATGGTGGAAAGGCTAATGACGGAGCACTCTACGAGATTACGCCTGAGGGAGCGGTAACGATTCTCTATAGCCTCTGTTCGCTCAAGGGATGCGCTGACGGATTCTCTACCGCTACACCTCTGACACAACATACAAATGGAAAATTCTATGGGAGCACTAGTGGAAACTCTTTGGGAGGAAGTTATTTTTACAGCCTCGACCTGGGGTTAAAACCATTCGCTAAATTGGTAAATTGGTCTGCCAAAGACGGGGCGAAGATCGAGATTCTCGGCCAAGGCTTCACCGGGGCAACCGGGGTTTCATTCAACGGAGTGGCGGCTAGTTTTAATAATGTTTCCGATACCTACATGACGGCGACCGTACCGGTGGGAGCACTGACTGGCCCGGTAACTGTCACAACTTTTACCAGTACACTAACTAGCGACCGGAACTTTCTGGTCACACCACAGGTTACGAGCTTCAGTCCGGCGAGCGGTGTAGTTGGAACAGTGATATCGATCACCGGTGTCAGTCTTACTCAGACCACTGGCGTAACCATTGGAGGAAAGGCAGCGAGTTTCACGGTCAACTCCGATTCCAATGTTACGGCCACCGTGCCCGCTGGCGCGAAAACAGGCGCCACAATCACCATCAGCACGGCTGGAGGAACTGCGAGCAGTAAAGCTAAGCTCGTAATTGTACCGTCCATTGCGAGTTTTACCCCGACTAGCGGTCCAGTCGGAACATCGGTCACGATCACTGGAAACAGTTTTACAGGAACAAACAAAGTGACATTCGGGGGTATAGTGGCAACCAGTTACAAGGCGATTAACGACACGCAGGTAGATGCACTCGTTCCAACGGGCGCGGCTACCGGGCCGATTGCTGTTACTACTGCGGGCGGCACAGGAACAAGTACAACCAGCTTCACGGTTACACAATAGTTGAGAGAAAGATTGCGGGTCTACGCAGCAGCGGTTGCGGAGGCCCGCTCATTTTAACGGCTTATGCTGAAGCCAGCACGATCAGGGCTGCACCCACAATAGTAAACACGGTCGGCGGTCAGTAGATCTCCGCGTTGGCCCAGTTGGTACCCTAGACAATGTCCTACATATCTCAAGCGTTGAAGACGGATTAACTTCTCTCTCGTACGCGCGAATTATTACCTTCGAGTGAATACTCTTCAGAAATTTCTGTTTTCCAACTAGCAGAACCGCTATTTTGCAAAAGGCCCCAAACGACGTCTTTCAACCGGGACAATGAAGTTTTTCGGTCATATACTTACAGCTGCGGTTGTCGCCATAGTCTTGCGCTGGCTCTGGAACTCAGCGACCAGCGAACAAGCCAAGCTTGAAGCCGGACGCCAGCTCTTCCCGGCGACACGCGCAATTCGCATTATCTTGTTATTTGGTGGTGTTGTATTTACCGCAGCGTTCATTTTGTCTCGGCTAGCTTCTCGGCCGGATGACTGGTGGGTGCCCTATCTTTCCTTGGATTTGTCGTTCTATTTTTGTTTGCGTACCCGCCGGTTTTGTCTATAGAAGTGGACGGCATTGGATCACGTTCCTGGTTCGGCCGCGAAAAGAAGATCGCCTGGCAAGATGTCGCCAGCTTGCACTTTAATGCCGGAAATCGACAATTTACCGTGCGTGCCAACGACGGTCGTAAAATCACACACGCCGGCTTCAACGCCGATCCAGGCCTGTTTCAGGCGGAGATCCAAAGACGTACTCGTCTGCCCATAAAAATTACGAAGCCGGGGACATGGAAGTCGGAAGCCTTTGAAGTTCCCTACGAAGAACACGAAGCGGAAGAAGCCGGCCAAGCTTTGTGAAGGACTGCACGACCAGGCTTCCATCCAGTGCCACTACAAGTATGTCAATCCTCACGCGTACCTCTGCTGAGATTAGCCCGTGTCTTTACGAACACGTAATAATCTCCGCCTAAGGAGCACACTATAAGCGGCTAGAAGTGAGGCAACGCGCTATTTACCCGGCTATTCATAGTGTCTGCGTTGATGGACCGCTTTCGACCCTGAACTCCGATATATCTTTCCCGTCTTTTCCCGTGTATAGTGTGCCGCGGTCGCAATCAAAATTCTGGAATGGTCAATCTATGTCGACGGCACCTGCTGTGCTGCAACGCAACCCCTGGTTGCTTGGGAAATATTTTCTGGCTGCTTTCATTGGGCTGATGTTTGCCTATGTTCTCGTTCATAACGAGAGTTTCCTGATCAATGCGAAGGACCCCGAATGGCAGCACATTCATCCATTTCGGTGGTACCTGCTGCCCCATGCTTTGGCGGGTGCGTGCGCCCTGCTGCTAGCGCCAATGCAGTTCTCTGACCGTTTGCGTCGGCGTTTTGCGAAGCTACATCGCGTGGTCGGCAGGATTTATGTTGGCGGCGTTCTCATTGCCGCGCCGTTCGGTTTCTACATCCAATATTTTGCAGAGCGGTCCGGCGCTCCGCGGTCCTTCAGTGTCGCCGCCGCGGCCCAAGCTACCACGTGGATCGTGACCACCGTTATCGCACTGGCTTTCATACTGCAAGGCAAAGTCGAGCAGCACCGCCGTTGGATGACCCGCAGCTTTTCGGTAGCGCTGGTTTTTCTTGAGGTGCGATTGGTCCTCGGCGTGACCGGATGGGAGCAGCTGGGGCACTCGGCCGCCGAAACCGTTGTGTGGTCGTGCAATATTTTTGCCTTGCTCGCAGCCGATCTCGTGCTTCAATGGCAGGAGCTCCGGCGGTCGCATCCGGTTCCTAAGCGCCAAAAAGCTTCGCTTTAAACGGGGGACAAAAGGAACGGATCGTTGGCGATTGCCCATGCCGCTCATAAAAGAGCGACTGCTCGCTTCGGATACAGAGCGACGCGTTCGTGCATCAGCGCCCACTCAGAACGATCCCAAACAGGTTTTTAGGATGGCTAAAATCAACGGCATAACGTGCCGCCTACGGTTCGCCATCCTAAGTTATTTAACCCTGCATGCCTTGAGTAGTTTTGGCATTTTTTCAATTTTTCGAAGTTGAGCCCCTGCGAAATGGACGCAAGTCGCTGGCGAAATAGCCCTCTCCATTGCTCGCCGCCGTCGAACCCTTTCGGGGATCCAGAGATCACCTCTCAAATGGAATGGTGATGGTGAGCTTAAAAACATTTCACCAAATTTCGACTAATGATTTATTGTGTCGGTCTCTTTCTAAAATCGCGAACTTTTTCCGTTCTCCATGCGTATCCTCTGCTGAGATTAATCCCACGTCTTTCGACATGCGATAGCGTGAATAAGGAGCAGATTATGAGCGGAGAGGTAACAGGATTGGTTGCTGTAATAATGATTTTCGGAATTCCGGTCGCCGCAATGTACACCTATTACAGTGTCCGCAAACTACGCTATGAGGAGCGCATGGCAGCCATAGCACGCGGCGTTAGCGTTCCGATGGGGCCGGAACTTTCACATGCAGCCCAGTCGCGGCGGGCGGGCATACTGCTGGTGACCGGTGCGCTCGGGTATATCACGACATTTGGATTGATCGCGCGGATCGAGAATGATACTGACATCTGGTGCGCAGCGGCTTTTGGCATCATCCCGCTGGCGGTGGGTCTAGGATATTTTCTCGATTCGACCCTGATTCGCCACGATTTGCACGCTTCCTGAGTGCGTGGGGGGTCGGCCAAAAACCATACAGTCCGAGGTGGGGGAGCTTTTGACATGATAGAAGTCCCGCCCAAAGCCCGGCGGCAGGCTATCCGGTCATGGCACGAAAGTTTGAAATTTAGTCGTCACTTTCGTGTGATTCCACGCACATCTAAATAAGCCTGCCCTGTCATAATGAAATGATGGCAGGTACTCCTTTACTTTCCGCAATCGATGACCGATGGCTTCCGAAATCTGTACTCTGCCTGCGCGATTACAGCCTTAACAAATTCCTTCACGATCTAGTCGCCGGAATTACCGTCGGGCTGGTGGCATTGCCGCTGGCCATGGCGTTCGCGATTGCTTCAGGACTCACTCCGCAAGCAGGAATTTACTGTGCGGTGATCACGGGATTTCTAATATCCGCGTTAGGAGGTTCGAAGACACAGATCGGCGGACCGACAGGCGCGTTCGTGGTGGTAGTAGCGGGAATTGTTGCTGTACACGGCATAGACGGCCTGTTCATGTGCACGGTCATGGCAGGTGTTCTGTTGATTGTTCTTGGCGTGACGGGCATGGGATCGGCGGTGAAGTTCATACCGCGTCCCATTGTGGTGGGATTTACGAATGGTATTGCGATCCTGATTGCCAGCACTCAGATCAAAGATTTTTTCGGACTGCATCTCAACAAAGTGCCAGGTGAATTTTTGCCTCGCATGGAAGCGCTGGCGGGCGGTTTTCATAGCTTGTCTTATGAGGCAACTGCTCTTGCGGTGGGGACCGTCGTCACTATGCTGGCATGCCGGGCCGTTTCGAATCGTATTCCGGGGCCCATCGTCGCCATGCTGGCGGGTACTGCTGCCGTGGTCGTGCTGAAGCTGCCGGTTGAAACTATTGGAACGAAGTTTGGTGGGATTCCGAGCGGCATGCCTCATATGGCGATTCCGCATTTTCGCGCCGACTTAATTCATGGATTGCTCGGACCCGCATTCACGGTCGCAATGTTAGGGGCGATCGAATCGCTCATGTCGGCGGTGGTTTCGGATCGCATGAGCAACGATCATCACAACCCTAATGTCGAGTTGATTGGGCAAGGCGTCGCGAACATCGTTTCACCAATGTTTGGTGGATTGCCGGCCACTGGCGCAATAGCGCGCACGGCGACGAACATCCGTGCTGGAGCGCAGTCGCCGGTGGCGGGAATGATTCATGCGCTCACACTTCTTTGCATATTGCTGTTCGCTGCGCCGCTGGCCAGTTACATTCCAATGTCGGTTCTCGCGGGCATCCTGATTGTCGTGGCTTATAACATGGGCGAGTGGCGGGAGATTCCGCAACTGCTGAAGCTGTCGAAGACCGACATTAGCGTATGGATTGTCACCTTCGGCCTCACTGTGTTTGCAGATTTGACGGTGGCAGTGGAAGCAGGGATGATTCTTGCGGCATTACTGTTTATTGGGCGCATAGCGAATACAACGACCGTCACCCAGGTTACGCAGGAATATATACAAAGCGGCAAAGTGCACGTTCTTCAAGACAAAGACATTCCGGAGTACGCAACCATCTTCCGCATTCATGGGCCATTCTTATTTGGAGCAACCGATAAAATCGCGATAATACGAGAGAAGATTCACGAGCTGCCGCCCATCGTCATTCTGCGTTTGCGGAACATGACTGCGCTCGATGCGACCGGGCTGTTTGCATTGGAAGAAATTGCACGCGAATTGCAGGCGACCCACCGAACGCTGATTCTTTGCGGTGCGCGGGAGCAGCCTTTGAAAATTATTCAGCAGGCTAAGTTCGAAAGGCTTATAAGCAACGAAAATATATGCGAAAACGTGCAGGCAGGGCTCAAGCGGGCCCGTGAAGTGCATGGGGAGACTCATTCCAAGGCAGCCGTAAGCACCACATAAATTGGTCAAAACATGCCTGGAGACGTCATTTTAACGATTCGGAATCGCGCAAAGTATGATCTAAGTTGGTACTGTTACAGTTTGAAATCCACAGCCTTTTGCCAAACTGACAAATTCTGAGAGAATCGAGTTGTGACAATTGGCAAAGGCAAACGACCACGCGATACCAACCAACTCGCCAAGTTCATCGTTGACGCGACCACGGGCCAACTTGAGATTCCCGATCCCGATGCTGGCAAGAATCCTGCCGCTGTCGCGCTAGGACGGCTTGGCGGTGCTAAGGGCGGCAAGGCGAGAGCCGATAAGCTCTCGCCCGCTAAACGTAAACAAATAGCTAAGAAAGCCTCTGCAAAGCGATGGGGAAAGTCCTAAACGTCTTCGTCGTCCTCTTCGTCTTCATCATCAAGCGTCGGCCCTTCTGGGTACTCGGTAGGCAGACGGCTCTCTTCGATGTCCTTATTGAAGTTGAAATCTAGTTGATCCAGTTTCGCTTTAAAGATGTTGTTATCGTTGTAGGATTCGAAGTCGATGTGAATCTGAAGCACATCCCGATATGCGCCTCGCCTGCGGAGTTGGCCAGCCGCACGCATCTTTTCAGGAGGCATCTCGATCGTGCGCCACCATTTCGAACGCCATCTAACGCCCTCTGGAGTTCGAACTTCGACCATTTCCGGTTGACGGGCATGTACCTCTCGACCTTGGCCATCTTCGACGTAGTCCTCTCGCAGTGCTGTTCGGATCAATCGGCGCAAGAGCTGTTTCGGATCAATCGGCTTGGGTCTGTAAATGCCATTATCTATCGCCCACGCGGATACAACGTCCGGATCGACTGGCCCGATCTCGTCCGGATGGGCTTTTTCGTACTGCTCTACCAAGTACAACATCCTTCGATTCCCGTGACGATGCCGGGAATTTAGTGGCGCGGTTGCCATCGTGGATCACCTCATAATCGCGGGTGCGATAGATTGTTTCCAGCCATCGGTATAGGCGACAGAAATTACGATTTCCCGAATTTTAACGAGCAAGTCTCGGAGAACCCCATAGCCCACTTCATTGCGGTTTTGCAACTGCCCAACGATGATTCCAGGATGAATTTTTACCTTGTGCGCGAACTGGATAATACGATCTCTCGGGTACATCGGCCCGACTCTGTTAACGAACGATTGCATTTCGGCGGAGGGAATAAGCGCATTGGCCGCCGCTTCGTTTGCGAGACGTTCCGCTTCATCTTCGACAAGGGTGACAGCAATTCCCTTGACCCCATCTATCAGATCGGAATCTACCGATGCATCTCCGTTTCGTATGTGTGCGAACTCGTGCATCAGAGTGAACCAAAAGCCGTCGATTCTGTCATGGCGCAGAGACATTGCAATCACAGGCTCACTGTCTAGCCAAAATGCGGCACCGTCGATTGCGACACCGGGAATGGGTTCCACCACAACGAATCGGATTCCAGACTCCATTAAAACTTCCGGAACGCGGTCCGCCAGTTTTCGATAGGCGGCGAGACGGCGAAGTTTTTTTTCTGTTTGACCAAGAATCTTAGGATCGAAGGAGTCGGGAATTGGAATACTTGCTGCGAGTTGCCGTGCACGAAAGCACCACGCCTTCTCAGCAGGGTTGAGGTTTACAGATCGGAACGTCCGCTTTGTGGCGACGGGAAACGAAACATCACCGTCTAGCGATTCCGTCGCGAAGAACCTCTTCAACTCTGCTTCTAGTTGTCCTGCATCGACTGCATTAGCGATCCAGCCGCGTTTCTGCATTGCGCGAATCGGCGCGAGATCGTACAAGCGCGCCATTTTCCCAACTTCGGAAAGATCAGCAGTGAAATCGAACTCCAAAGTTGAAAGTCGATACAAGCTGTCCCACTTCATCCATTCTTCTGGAGTATTGCCGAATGCAGCCGCTAAGCGTGCGGCAGTTTCAGGCCCGATATTGGTCTTGGCTGAGAGAAGGGAATACACCATAGAACCGCTCAATCCTGTAACGGATGCGAGTTCGTCGGGATTCCAGCCTTTGTCTTCCATCAGTCCCCGTAACATCTTGCCCGGATGCTGAGGTTGTAAGTCGAAGAGGGCCTTGTCGCTCATGTAACGAATGGTATACGATGTTTTTACAATTGTACAGTATCATTGTAAATTCTATTGACAGACCTTGTTCGTTCAAGCATAATGTACAGTATGAATCGGCTAGAGCCATCCCGTCAAGCGCAGATCGTTTCGGCCTTCGTTGAAGGGAACGGAATTAGAGCGACAGCCAGAATGACTGATTGTTCTCCGGTTACCGTGCTCAAGCTTTTAGCCGATCTGGGATGCGCGTGTGCTGGCTATCACAATCGCACCGTTCGCAACCTCAAAGTGCGCCGTCTCCAGTGCGATGAGATTTGGTGCTTCGTTGGAGCGAAGGCGAAGAACGTGAGCATAGAGAAAAAGCAAGAGGGATGGGGGGATACGTGGACATGGGTTGGAATCGACGCGGACACAAAGTTAGTCGTTTCGTATTTGGTTGGCGGTCGTGACGGCGGATGGGCAAAAGACTTTATGGAAGATTGCGCGAAGCGAATCAGCAACCGCGTACAGATCACTACCGATGGGCACCGTTCATATTTGGATGCGGTAGAGGAAGCGTTTGGCGCGGACATTGACTACGCGATGTTGCAAAAAATCTACGGTGCTTCGTCCGATGAAGAAACACGGCGCTACTCCCCGGCGAAGTGCATCGGCTGCGATCTCAAGGTTGTAAGTGGCGATCCCGACCCTAAGCACGTTAGCACGTCCTACGTAGAACGCCAGAACCTAACCATGCGGATGCACATGCGCCGCTTTACACGCCTAACGAACGGCCACAGCAAGAAGATCGACAACCACCGTCACGCGGTTGCGTTGCACTACATGTACTACAATTTTTGCAAGGTTCACCAAACATTGCGCGTCACCCCGGCGATGGAAGCTGGCCTCACCGATCACGTTTGGTCACTCCAAGAATTGCTAGGTTTGGTCAAACTGTAACAGTACCTCTAAGTTGCTGGAATTGTTAGCTTTTGTTCTCGGAGTTACAATCCCGAGCCTGACAGTCCTAGAAAGATATTGACTTTATCGTTGTTAAGTATCATCTATATAGAGAGCAAGGATGAGTAAATGATTACTGACCTAGATAAGCTTTCTGACATGTTGGACAATTCGACTCTTTCCAGGAAGCTGGCTTTTACCGTGAAGTTGCAGAAAGACCGGATATCCAAAGACATCGCAGAAAAAGGCTCTGCGGTTGTGTCCGTCGCTGGCCGCCAGTATCGCGTAAAGAAAGCTTCACGATAGATGTTGGGCCGGTCCGCATTCCATCCCTCGATCTAGATGGTTACTCTGATTTTTTCGTATTTTGTAGTTGCCTATCTGCTGGTACCTTCTTCCCTTTTCCGCTGGTTCGCATCACTGTTTTCCACTCTTAAGAATTTTCAACGCACCAAGACGCAAGAAATGACGTTCGCCGTGGGCGCTGCGCTCTTGCCCCTCGTCCTGGCCGTGGCTGTTGCCTGGAGTGGATGGATTCCTCATCCTATTCCGGTGAATGAAACGTTTGCCGATAGGCGCCATGACTACGAGACAATTTATGGAGGCATTGTTGGCGAGAAGACGCCCATTCCTGCCGCATTCTGGACCGCTCTCACTCACGTTTCGCGAAGGCAGATTGATTTCCTGTTTTTCTTCTACTATCCCATCGTATTGGTTGAGGCGGGAGTTTTCGCGTTGCTCATACGCAAATATGGCGCATGGAAGGGGAACCCGCTCTACAGGTATATAGCCCGAAAGATCGTGCTGCGTCATCTGTCTGAATGGACCATGCTTTTGACGCCATTCAGTTTTCCGCGCAATCCGGCTCTCGAAGTATGGCTGGACATCCTGACCGTCGATGATGTTTTATACCGGGGGCTTCTGGGGCAGTTTTTTCTGGATGCAAATGGAGCCTTAAGCGGACTGGCTCTCGCGCCTTTTCCCGACCTAAACAGCGAACAGTTAAGCCCGAGCGAGATGATGAGAGAGCATAGTCCGAAGCGGTTCGATCGCGAAGGATATAAAAGGGCGGCTGAAGTTTATTCCTATACGATTGATGCTCATCAGTATTGGCGGGATATACCCAGCGGAGCGTTCTATATTCCGGCGGACAAAATACAGAACTTAAACGTTACCTACGTTGAGAAGCAGCAATCCGATACTTTAGCGGAAGCGACTCGCGAGTTGCAGTCGCAAGGTCTCGATTTTACTGTGGAATCCTGGACGGACGACTCCGGCGAATAATCATTTAAAGTGCAGCGCAGCTTCGCTCTCTTTCGGGCCTGCGCCTGACCTCTTCGCTTTTACTTTCGGCATTCCATATTTTGGTTTGATTTCATGGCATCCGTCTTCGCAGTAGACACCGCCCATGGCGGTTTCTGGTGCGGGCATTGGTGAATTCACCGCGAATTCACGCTCTTTTTCGAGTTCAGCTTCGACTCCCGCGATCAGTTCTTCATTTTCTTTCGCGGTCAGCCATTTTTTTACGTTTACTAGATAATTTTCAAAGCGCGTAATGGGATCGCGCTTCTTCCAGTATTCCAACATCTTCTTGGGAACGTAATCGGCTCCGTCGTGAATGGCATGGCCTTTCATACGCATCATCTTGGCTTCGATCATCGTCGGACCTTCGCCGCGTCGCGCACGTTCCACCGCATCACGGGATGCGTCATAGACCTGACAGGCGTCGGTTCCATCGACGATCACTCCGGGAATCCCGTATCCAATTGCGCGTTCCGCCAGGTCTTCGACGCGGTACTGCATATCCGAAGGAGTGGAATAGGCCCAAAGATTACTCTCGACGATCAACACAAGGCCAAGATCCTGCACGGCAGCAAAGTTGATGCCTTCGTAAGTCACCCCAGTTGATTGCCCGCCATCGCCAATGTAAGTCATCACGGCAACGTTCTTTCCCTGAAGACGCGCGCCCAAGGCCACTCCCGTTAACACGGGGATCAAGTCGCCGAGCATTGAAATTGGCGAAACCATATTGCGTTTTTCGATGTCGCCGAAATGCGAGGTGCCGTCGCGGCCTCCGGTCGGAGAGTCGGCTTTTGCCATGTACTGCATCATGGTGTCGCGAGCACGAAATCCGCGGACCAGCAAAGATCCCTGATTGCGAATCATGGGCCCGAACCAGTCATCTTTTCCCAGAGCGTAAGCGGAGGCGCAGGAACATGCTTCCTGGCCCAGTCCGAAATAAACTCCGCCTACTACTTTTCCTTGCTTGTAAAGATTTTCGAGAGCCTGCTCCATGCGCCGATTGAGCAGCATGTAGCGATAGACCTCGATGCACTGCTTCTTATCGAGGTACTTCGAATCGCGAATGGGCGGTACGGGAGCGTCAAAATCGCCAGCTACCTCATAGCGAACGTTGTCTCCCTCGCGAACTTGCTGCACTTTGAACGTCGATTTCTCCAGGCGATAGTCGGGAATGTCGTAGGTGCGCTGCTGCGGTAAAGAATTACTTTTCACACGCGAGCCGTTTGAACCGGAAGTAGCCCCATTCGGAGTGTTTTTAACGGTCAGCTTCGCTTTTCCATTCACAGGCGCGTTTTTCCTGGAATCGATTTTCTTGTTAGGAACAACTTTATTAGCCATGATTAACGAATACCCCGGCAGCCAATTCTCGAATATAGCCTGCTGCGATAATCCTAACCCGCCAAGGGGGGAGTGGGCCAGCGTAGACGCGCTTAGGCCCAGAATATGTCGTCTTTGTTGCGGTCGTGCAGCTCGCGGAGTTCTTCAGGGAGCTTCATAGGCACACCGATCGTTTCACCTATTAGATCCTCCAATTTTTCGAGCCATAACATTTGAGTTTGAAATACCGTTCCGAAATTACGCGAGATGGAATGCGCAACTTCCTGGAGCGGTATTGTTTTGCTCAATTTTTCCATGGAAGTGACAGGCTTCGAAGTAATCCCGCAAGGAATGATTAGATCGAAGAAGCTGAGGTCGGTATTCACGTTGAGAGCGAATCCGTGTGAAGTAACTCCGCGCGAGATGTGAACGCCAATGGCGGCGATCTTGCTTTGCATGTAGGGACGGGCGTCCTCGCCCGCCCAGGCCGAGCTTCGCTCGGCAGCACAGCCGAGGGCGGCTGTGCCTACGTGTTCCTCGCCGGTCCAGACTCCCGTCAATCCCGCTACTCTCTCCGTCGCAATTCCGAAATCGGCGCAGACTCGGATCAATACTTCTTCGATCCGCCTTACGTATTCAATCACTCCCAAAGTCTTGCGATTGGATTGCGTGGATTCGAATCCTCGCAGATCGAAAATTGGATATCCAACAAGTTGCCCAAGGCCGTGAAACGTTACATCGCCACCGCGATCGGACTCGAATAATTCGACACCGCGTTCGGCTAGTTGCTCCGGCGAAGCTATCACGTTCGCGGCTTTGGCATTGCGGCCGAGAGTGATGACTGGAGTGTGCTCAAGCAGGAGAAGAATATCGCCGACGCGATTCTCTTTGCGAAGCCCAACAAGCTTTTGCTGAAGGCTAAAGCCGGTCGAGTAATCCAGCGTGCCGAGTTGGAGGACAGAGATCAAAATTCTAGCCGCAGATCGCACGGATCAACGCTGATCTAACTCTCGTAACTGTCTTGTGGTCCCAAGACTGCCTGCGAATTTCTTAAACGATTCTTATCCGTGTCAATCCGTGTAATCCGCGGCAACCCTATGCATTTATCGCCATACCATACACGCTATTGGATGCGTCCAGCATCGCCTCCGCCAGCGTTGGATGGGCGTGAATCGTCCACATTAAATCTTCTACCGTTGCTTCCAGTTCCATGGCCGTGACCGCTTCCGCAATCAACTCCGTCGCCTGCGGACCGATAATGTGCACGCCCAGAATCTCTCCGTGCTTCGCATCCGATACGATTTTGATGAAGCCTTCATGCTGGCCGACAATCGATGCACGCGAGTTTGCAGTAAAGGGAAACTTTCCAACCTTCACGTTATACCCAAGTTCTTTAGCTTTGGCTTCGGTCAACCCCACGCTGCCAATCTCGGGATGGCAATAAGTCGCGTTAGGGATCTTCAAAGGATCGATTGGCTTGCCTTCTTTACCGGCAATCTTTGTGACCGCAGCAATGCCTTCCATTGCTCCAACGTGCGCCAGTTGCGGCGTTCCGAGCACAATGTCTCCGATGGCATACACGCCGGGTTCGGCGGTTTCCATCCATTCATTCGTCTTGATAAATCCACGATCAGGTTTGATCTTTGTAGTTTCAAGGCCAATGTTATCGGTGCGCGGCTTGCGGCCGACCGCAATCAGAATCTTCTCGGCTTCGATCTTCTGCTGCTTGCCGTCCACGCTGAAGGTGACCGCCACTCCCGATTTCGTCTTCTCAACCTTCTCCACCTTGGCGCCCGTGTGGAAATTTATATTGCGTTTGCGGTAGACACGCGCCAGTTCTTTCGAAACTTCTTCGTCCTCTACCGGAACTAATCGCGGCAGCATCTCGAGAATCGTTACTTCGGTATCAAACGACCGGAAGATCGAAGCGAACTCCACACCAACCGCTCCCGCGCCTACGACGATCAGTGACTTGGGAATTTCGCCCATCTTCAATATCTCGATATTGGTTAGAACTTTGGAATCGGGCTCAAGGCCGGGAATCATGCGCGCTTCAGAACCAGTCGAGACGATCACCTTCTTTGCTTTAATTTGCGATGCTTTCCCGTCGCTGCCATTTACTTCCACCGTAAACACGCCGTTCTTGGCAGGACCGGTAAGCTTGCCGTATCCCTTGATGGTTTCGACTTTGTTCTTCTTCATCAGGAATTCGAGGCCTTTGGCGTGTTTGGTAACAATCTTCGACTTACGATCCTGAATGGCGGCCCAGTTCAGCTTGCGCGAGTCGACGCCTTCAATGCCGAACTCTTTTGCGTCTTTCAGGTGGTCCCAAATCTCGGCGTTGAACAAAAGCGCCTTGGTCGGAATGCAGCCAACATGCAGGCAAGTACCGCCAAGTAGCGGGTCTTTTTCGATGAGGGCAGCCTTCAGGCCATACTGTCCGGCGCGAATTGCGGCGGTATATCCCGCGGGTCCGCTTCCAATGATGGCCAGGTCATAAATAGTTTCAGGCAAAGGGTTGCTCCTTACACATTAAGAGATGCTCAATGGCAAACTCTTGATTCTAACAGGAGGGAGGAAGAAGCGAGGGCTGAGTCAGAAGGGAACTTCCCGCCCTCAAATATCGTAATATTTCCTATGTAGGGAGGTCTCTATGCATCTGCTTGGATTCTTCTTTTTACCGTTCTTTGGATTTGGCTTTGTCGCCTACTTCCTTCCCACCATCATCGCCTTAGTGCGCGAGAGGCACGACAAGTTTTCCATCTTCCTGATGAACTTCTTTTTAGGATGGAGTCTGATCGGCTGGGTCATCGCTCTGATATGGGCATGCAAAAATGATCGCGTTGTGTACGTCCAGGCCCCTCCTCAGCACTATTAGCCGATCAACACTCACGTCTATTGTCTTCCTGAGCGTAGCCCAATCATTCGCTTTGCGAATGATTCGCGGAGTCGAAGGACCCCTACCTAATCGACGAGCCCGACGATGCCGCCCGTGGTGCATTGAATTCGACTTTCTTCCCTGGGTCCACTTCCATTATGGCCTTGCTCGTGTGCGTCGAATAAATTCTGGGATTAGCCCCCAAGCGATTGATCCGTCCAGTGGTTTGAGCGGAAGCAAGTTAAAAACCGCCATACCTAAACTGAAAAAGCCAAGAATCGCAAAAATCTCATTAATCGGATTAAACCGTGTGTAGCCAAATACAGCGATAAAGGCAATGATGGGAAGCGCAACTGCCGCCTGAGCCAGAACTCCACCCCACGCGATTATGCAATGGTCAAATCGAGACCAAGGCGTCTCAAAACGAGTTATGGCAAAAATCGGATAAAGATTAATCTCAAACACTGTACACCCTAGCCGCCGGGCTGCAATCATATGGCCGCACTCGTGAATCAGCAGCACGCTAAGATAAGCAGTCAATCCGATGAGCGATAGCACTGGCTGCCTAATAACGCTTAGCAAGATGAAGGCTATTACGGCAAATACCGTCCAGTGAATGTTTACAGGTACACCACGGATTCGCATAAAGTAGGTGAGTCTTTTTAATTCGATCGGATTGCTTATCTCAATGAGGCGCGACATTCGATCCTTTCCACCCGACCGGATCTTATCTCGGGTTTCATACATCTCAAACATTTTTTCCCAAAATGCTCTGGCAAAAAAACTTTGGCTTCGCGTTTTTTTAAAATTCTGCTAATTCTCTACTAGCCATGCGGAATCCGAAACGTCCCATCCCTCGCGAATTCTACAATCGCGACCCTCGCCTTGTTGCGCCCGATCTTCTCGGTAAAGTCTTGGTTCGACGTGAAAGCAGTACCATCCTCGCCGGACGTATCGTCGAGGTCGAAGCCTACCTCGGCCAGGACGATGCAGCCGCGCATTCAGCTGTAGGGAGGACTCCACGCAATGCGGTCATGTTCGGTCCTCCCGGCCACGTCTACGTTTATTTCATCTACGGCAATCACTATTGCCTGAACGTCTCCTGCCTGCCCGTGGGAGTTGCGGGAGCGGTTTTGTTTCGCGCGCTTGCACCCTTGCAGGGAATCGAAGAGATGGTAAAAGCGAGGGAAATTGCAGTGAACAGTCCGCGCGACTTGCGGAAATTGACGAGCGGTCCCGGCAGGCTGGCCGAAGCCTTTGGCATCACGCGCATTCGCGACAACGGAAAAGATCTTACCAGCGCAAAATCTGATCTTTACATCGCCGAAGATGGTTATCGTCCGGCGCAGATTTCAACGACCGTGCGCATAGGCATTACGAAAGCTGCCCACCTGCCTTTCCGCTATTTAATTCCAGATAATGATTTCGTCTCTGGACCACGCGGAAAGCGTGCTCGTTAAATCGCTCGCGAGACTTTTCAGTTCCCGCGACTCAGGAAAGAAAAATATTTCACAAAAAGTATCGGTCTTATAGTCAAGTCGCTGGTCCCGCATGGCTATAAAAAGTCGAGGACCCGACACACACGAAGTAGACTGTGGTCTTACGATAAAATCTCCGTACCACTACCTACACACTTACGGATAGAATTCCAATCCAATGCGAAGCCTTGTAGCAGGAATAGTGTTTTTCACGGTGCTTTCCTCCGCCGCTGCTGAGAAGACCGGTCTCGTCATAGACCACTTGATTGTCTATAAAAGTGACCGAAAGCTGGTACTGCTGTCAGAGGGTAAGGAACTGAAGTCGTACAGAGTTGCTCTCGGTGCCGTCCCTGTTGGACCGAAGACGCGGCAGGGCGACCATCGCACTCCCGAGGGCTCCTACATACTCGACTCACGAAACCCTAAGAGTCAGTTTTACAAAGCGTTTCATATTTCGTATCCAGCTTCAAAAGACATCGCATCCGCCAAAAAGCTGGGCGTTAATCCAGGTGGCGACATTATGTTGCATGGGCTTCCTAAGAATTATGCGTGGGTGGGGAAGGCACACACTTTGCATGACTGGACTGACGGGTGCATCGCGGTAACGGATGAAGAAATGGATGAAATCTGGGCGTTGGTTCGCGTCGGCACTCCGATTGAAATTAAGCCCTGAATAAATAAGTTACACTCACCGGCGATTTTGCCTACGGCAGAAATTTTTGGGATGACTCCTGGTCTCGTAGACGCTTTCACCCCACGACATAAAGGGGACAGGTTTCTGCCTCCCTGTGCCTTCCCTGTGAATATCCCGTCTGTAATTCGTTGATTGCACCAGAGTTGTGTAATTGACCTCGACCACCCTTCCGGATAGAGTCTTGCAACACCCCAGCCGCAATAGATTCTGGCCTAAAAAAGTATTTAACGAGGCAATCAAGCTCACATGTGGAAAACGAGGACCAAAACCCCGCATCTTTGCCGTTAATTGCTTGCGATACAATATGTAGCGTTACCCTATTGACAGCCCCCATATACGGGCGTACTGTTTGACATCCCAGCACAAAAAACGCCGCCGGAACTAAGAAGTCCCGGGACGGTTTTCGTGACCGCAGCCGAGGAGCTCCCATGGTAGATCTAGCCCAGTTGGTCAATGATTCTTTAGCAAGACATGGGGTCGAAACCGCCGTCGATCATCGCCGTCTGCAATGGTCGAAGTGGTTCCGTTGCGAATCGAGCTTCAGCGTTCTGCTTGCTCCCAGCAAACCGGGAATCTTTGCGCTGGGCGAAGAAATCATTGCCGCCGGACAAGTCGCCGCTACCGGCGGCAAGCGCATGCTGGCTTTGTTTCGCATCTCAGAATCCGACGATCTGGGCATGGCCTTAGGGCGCCTCTTCCTCCCCGGAAGCCCCGAACGCGAGCGTCTCGCCGCTAAACGGTGTTACACCCGCTATGCCATCATTGAAGATGAAACTCAGCGCAAGTCGGCCTATACAGCCCTCCAGCAATGGATGGCGTCATCGTCCCAGGCCTTTATCGGGGACGATTTACAGGCCTCCGACGGCAGCCCGCCACAGCTTCCGCTGGGCTTCTAGCTCATCTAATAAGTAAGTATTGGAATGAGAACTCATCAACCGCGAACTGATAGCAGAGAACTGGCAATTGCTGACTAGATAATAAATTAAGGGTGAGCGAGTTGAGTCGAACGCGGTAACCCAGCCCCGAAGGGGCGGAATATTTTAGTCCCGGAGGTAAGTCCGGGGTGCGCATGGCATTTGAGCGAGTCCCGTGGGGACGACACATCGTTTTTGATTTTGCTGTGAGTTTATGAATCACGAATTTAAAAGCGGATCACAAAATCCGCAGGAGAAAAGCAGAATGTCGGAAGTTACTACCAAAGGAGCCCCAATCACTGCCGAGAAGACCGCTGCCAACAGCAGCGCGACCCCGACGAACGCCGCCACCCCGAACGCCACCTCAACTGCTAACTCCGCCAAGAAAGCTCCAGGTCTGACCTTCCGCCGCTTTTTTACCAAGCCGGGCGTCTCGCCTTATGACGAAATCGAATGGGAACTCCGACTCGCTCAAATCACCGATGCCAAGGGCAATGTGATTTTCGAGCAGAAAGATGTCGAGACTCCCAAGGATTGGTCGATGACTGCGACCAACATCGTAGCCAGCAAATATCTGCATGGCACCGTCGGCACGCCTGAGCGTGAAAGCGGTGTGCGTGCGCTCGTGACCCGCGTCGCCGAAACCATTCGCGATTGGGGATTTTCGCAAGGCTACTTCAAAACCGCCGAAGATAGCGCGACCTTCCACGATGAGCTCGCTCACATCCTCGTCCGCCAATATGCAGCCTTCAACTCTCCCGTCTGGTTCAACGTAGGATGCGATCGTATCGAGCCTAACTCCGACGCCCAGAACTGGCACTGGAATCCAGTGGCGGGGCGCGTCGAATTCGGTGTCACCGGATACAAGACGCCGCAATGCTCGGCCTGCTTCATCAACTCGGTGAAAGATTCCCTCGATTCGATTCTGACTCTGGCAAAGACCGAAGGCATGCTCTTCAAGTGGGGATCAGGCACGGGAACCAATCTCTCCTCGCTGCGTTCTTCGACCGAAGGCCTAAGCGGAGGTGGAACCGCCAGCGGTCCGCTCAGTTTTATGAAAGGCTTCGACGCATTTGCCGGAGTAATCAAATCCGGAGGCAAGACGCGCCGTGCCGCCAAGATGGTCATCCTGAATGTCGAGCATCCTGACATCATCGACTTCATCGAGTGCAAGAGCAAAGAAGAAGCCAAGGCCCACGCGCTGGTCGAAGCTGGATACGACGGATCGTCCCCAGACTCGGAAGCCTATTCCTCGATCTTCTTTCAAAACGCCAACAACTCCGTGCGTGTGACCGACGACTTCATGTACGCCGTGATGCGCGACACAGATTTCTCAACGCGGGCAATTCGCGACGGGCGTCCGATGCAGACCTTCAAAGCGAAGGATCTGCTCTACAAAATCTCCGACGCGACCTGGCGTTGCGGAGATCCCGGCATGCAGTACGACACGACGGTCAATCGTTGGCATACATCGAAGAACACGGATCGCATCAACGCATCGAATCCGTGCAGCGAGTACATGTTCCTCGATGACTCAGCCTGCAATCTTGCAAGTTTGAATCTTCTGAAGTTCGCGCCCAACGGGACATTCGATGTAGAAGCCTATCGTCATGCCGTAGACATTCTGATCACGGCGCAGGAAATCCTCGTTGACAACGCGGGGTATCCGACAGAAATGATCGGCAGGAATTCCCACGACTACCGTCCGCTGGGACTCGGTTACGCAAATCTCGGAGCGCTGTTGATGGCAGCAGGTTTGCCCTATGACTCCGACGCGGGAAGAGATTACGCAGCCTGCGTGACCGCAATCATGTGCGGAGAAGCCTATCTGCAATCGTCAAAGATTGCAGAGTCCTGCCCTGCCTTAGTGCCTGCAACCGAGCCCACACAAAAAGGCTTAGCAGAAACCAATCTCGGCTCCAATCTTGTCGATGGAGCGACGGGCGTCTCGCCCGTCATGCCCGGAGGAGCCTGCCCGGGATGGTACATAAACCGCGAGCCATTCCTGGACGTAATCCGAATGCACCGCGCCTCAGTGAACAACATCAACAAGACAAACGTCCCAATGCCATTATTCGAAGCTTCCAAGAATACCTGGGACGAAGCCCTCGCCCACGGCGAAAAGCACGGCTACAGAAATTCGCAAGTAACAGTGCTCGCGCCAACCGGAACAATAGGTTTCATGATGGACTGCGACACAACCGGTGTGGAACCGGATCTGGCTCTGGTTAAGTACAAAAAGCTGGTTGGGGGCGGGATGATTAAGATCGTTAATCAGACTGTTCCTACTGCTCTCTTTAAGCTCGGCTACACGCACGAGGCTACTGACAAGATTGTTTCTTACATCGATGCTACTGGCACCATCGAGGGGGCTCCCGATATTAAGGACTCTCATCTGGCGGTGTTCGATTGCTCTTTCAAGCCGGCCAAGGGGACACGGTCGATCCACTACATGGGACACCTCAAGATGATGGCGGCCACTCAGCCTTTCATCTCCGGCGCAATTTCTAAAACTGTGAACCTGCCGAACAATGCCACCGTCGAAGACATCATGGAGGCTTATCTTCAGGCGTGGAAACTTGGGATTAAAGCTGTCGCGATTTATCGCGATGGATGCAAACAGTCGCAACCGCTCAGTGCCGCTGGCAGCGCAACCGCGTTGTCGAAGAAAGAAGACGCGAGCGCAGCCAGACAAGTCGTAGTTGAAGAGCAAAATCTCAATGGACCTCCGCGAGCGGTTCGTCACCGGCTGCCGGAAGAGCGCCGCTCGATCACGCACAAATTCAAGATCGGAGATCATGAGGGTTACATCACAGTTGGCCTTTATCCCGATGACAGCCCCGGCGAAATTTTCGTCAAGATGGCAAAAGAAGGCTCGACGGTCAGCGGCCTCATGGATAGTTTTGCGCTGGCCATCTCCATGGCGCTGCAACATGGCGTGCCTCTGAAACTTTTGTGCGAAAAGTTCGCGCACACTCGCTTCGAGCCCACAGGGTGGACGGGTAATCCCGAGATCGGCTTCGCCAAGTCGATCATGGACTACATCTTCCGCTGGCTTCAGTTGCGCTTCTTGACCGGACAGCAGCAGATGCTGTTTGAGAATCTGCGAATCCGTTCGGGAGCACAGACACAACCGAGCCTTGGCGATATGGGCGATGCTTCTACTGAAGCTAATGTAGGGCGGGCGTCCTCGCCCGCCATGGGCAATGTGCATGCTGCGGACGCTCTCCGCGACATCGTGGATATGGGAGACGCGCCGAGTTGCAGCTTCTGCGGATCGATCATGACCAGAAACGGGAGTTGCTACAGATGCATGAGCTGCGGCAGTACGAGCGGGTGTAGCTAGATCTGAAGGTTGATGGAGCGACGGGCGTCTCGCCCGTCCTCTTTACAGATGATTCGATATTGGTATCTTGAAAAGTAGCCATCCGTCTACAGTAGCTTTTTTATGGATGCGGGGGTCGCAATGGACACGCTTAGCCCTAAAGAGCGTAGCCAAAGAATGTCCCTGATCAGGAACAGGGATACCAAACCGGAACTACTTGTACGGCGATTGGTTCATAGTTGCGGGTTCAGATACCGATTGCACGATGCCAGCCTACCGGGTAAGCCGGACATGGTTTTTCGTTCGCACAGGAAGGTCATCTTTGTCCACGGTTGCTTTTGGCATCGGCATCATGGTTGTGGCCTTGCGCGGCTTCCAAAATCAAGGCTTGCCTTCTGGTTGCCGAAGTTGAATGGTAATCGCCGCAGAGACCTAAAGAACTTGCGAGAGCTGACGAAGCTCGGCTGGAGTGGCGAGGTGATTTGGGAATGCGAGACCAGAAACTTATCCAGATTGGCCAAGAAAGTGCGGAAGTTTCTAAACGATACCTAATGAAAAGCCTCGAACTCTTCACTGGCGCGGGTGGACTTGCTCTCGGAATCTCCTTTGCGGGATTTAAACATCTAGCCCTCATAGAGCACGACCATGACGCGTGTGTGTCCTTGCGCGAAAATCAACATAGAGGAGTTCTCGACATGAGCAGATGGCCGGTCAGCCATTGCAGCGTCGAGCATTTTGATTACGGCATTATTCCAGAGGGTCTTGAGTTACTCGCGGCGGGCGTGCCATGTCAACCGTTTTCCATTGGCGGCAAGCATCGCGGCCACGAAGATGAGCGCAATATGTTCCCGCTAACGGTCGATATCATCAGGAAAATTAAGCCAAAAGCCGTTCTTATCGAGAATGTGCGAGGATTAACCCGCTCTTCTTTCGCTAAATACTTCAACTACATCCAGTTGATGCTTACATACCCAGAGGTTCGTCGCAAATCGACTGAGGACTGGGTGGATCACTTGGGTCGGCTCGAACGGTATCACATGAAGGGAAAACCGGATGGCCTTTCGTATAGAGTGGTCGTGCGCGTTTTGAACGCAGCCGACTACGGCGTACCCCAAAAAAGAGAACGTGTCTTCATTGTTGGATTCAGGTCCGACCTAGGGTTGGAATGGTCTTTCCCTCAACGTACGCATAGCTCTGACGCTCTACTATGGGAACAGTTTTGCTCTGGAGAATATTGGGCTAAACACAAACTTTCTAAAAGACTCATTCCCAAGCCTAGCCAATCCGGTCAGGTGAGGGTGGAAAAATTGAAAAACGGTTTGTTGCCCCTACAAAGGCCTTGGAGAACTGTACGCGACGCCATAAGCGATCTCCCACGTCCGAGTAAGGTACGCGAACAAGAAGAGCCGGGCCTGAATCACTTTTTCATTCCAGGCGCACGCAGCTATGTTGGGCATACGGGAAGTCCTTTAGATGAACCCGCAAAGACTCTAAAGGCGGGTGACCATGGGGTGCCTGGTGGCGAGAATATGCTGCTCGAACCCAATGGCACCGTCCGCTACTTCACTATACGAGAGAGTGCTCGACTCCAAACATTTCCCGACGAATACGTATTTCCTGGGTCTTGGACGGAGAGCATGCGTCAAATAGGTAATGCCGTACCAGTCGATCTAGCTGCATATCTTGCGAAGAACATTCGCGCAAGCTTGGAAAGCAAGACCTCCAAAGCGGCCTGATAATTCCCCGGGGCTTAAGCGTTCAACTCTTACTTTCGCCCTCCTCTTCGGCGGTAGCGACAGCTTCAGTGGTAGGTATTAGCCGCACTGGTTTCCCCGCATAAAACTTACTAAGTTTGTCCAAGACCACATCAGCCGTTGGATATTTCTTGTTAGTCTTCGCGGCGGCTCCGATCCGGCCTGGGTGGAGTACATCCCACATCGATTTTTGTTGCTCTTGTTCCCGGCCAGCGCCAACCACCTTGTTGCCAAAACCATCAATGACCTTATTCCAAATCGGAGTATATCGATCAATAAGGAGAGACTCACATAGTGGAATAAAGAAATCCTTGAGTGCCAGATATCTGCACCAGAAGTCGTCAACTTTCAGGTTTTTCGTGTTACGAATCGAATCAACATGATTTTTTAGCCGACTAAATAGAACTTTGCCAGCAGGTCCCTCGGCTAAAACCCCTCCTTTCCTGGCGCCTTTTCGAGCGGCTTCTCCGACGTATATGGGCTGTCCCCACTTCTGCCCTTTGTTCTTTTGAGCAATGGAACGATAGGGCTCGTAATCTCCAATGTAGTAAATGATGTAAACACCGGCTCCGTCAAATGCGGGCACTTTCGCTAAGGGGTAGACGTCCTGTTCGAGAACAACCTTGGCCATGCTTTCAGCGAGTGTTCGAAGATCAAGCGGATCGTAGGGCACGCTACTGACAGGTTTTTCAGGTTTTGTCTTTTTAACTGTCATGTGTAGGGTTCGTCGTTTGAGTTTCCTCTTATCATCACCAAAGGTCACGTTTAAAATTCGCAGACGTGTTTAACAATTGGCTCCCTTACGAGGACACGCGGAGGTAACATGTTGGACACGCATGGAAAGAGACCTTTTCAGGGCGCGTTTTGTTTGCGGGAGATTGACGCGGCGCTGAAGCGCCGCTCTTCCACGGTTTGCGCTCAGGAGGACAAGGCAAAAGCAAAGGCGACGGACAGGAGTGTCCGCCCTACAAGATTCGAGCCTCAGACAGAATGTTGGCTGGGTAGGGTCCTTCGACTTGCAGACGTTCACTTTGTGAACGCCTGACGCGCTCAGGATGACAAATTAGATTTCATAGCAGAATGTTGGAACACGCGTGGAAGAGCGGCCCTTACAGGGCCGCGTTTGTTTGCGTGGGAGATTTACGCGGCGCTGAAGCGCCGCTCTTCCACGGTTGCGTCCGGGAGGGCAAAGCAAAAGGCGACGGACAGAGCCTGCCCTGGGCGAAGCCGACAAGAGTGTCCGCCCTACACGATTCGAGCCTCAGACAGAATGTTGGCTGGGTAGGGGTTCCTTCGACTTGCAGGCGTTCACTTTGTGAACGCCTGACTGCGTTCAGGATGACAGTGTGATTTCATGGCAGAAAACTGGACAGCGTGTGGGAGTCGGCTGGCACGGCGGGCATGATTTCGTCTGTGACGCGTGCCGCCGGGGTGACTTCATCCTCTGCCAGAACGAAAAGATCACTGGTATCAGCTTTGATGGTGGCTATGCTGAATATGTGGTTGTCCCTGAAGCGGTTGCTGCTATGCCAGATGACTTGCCCGCAGCTACAACAAAATGATGACCGGACAAGTGCGCTTCCGCGCGGTATTAACTATGGCTGGATAGAGTTGGCATCTGCGGTGCCCAATTTTTCGCTCCTTGCGAGAAGTGGGGTGTGTTTAGGGTGCCCCTTCAAGCTCCGCTTGGGTGGGCCTTTTGTCGGATGACCGTAAGTTTGTGATTCAATAACGAGTTTGTGATTGATTAACCGAAACCTATAGGTGGATAGCTGTATGAAATTCGCGAAAATAGTTTTCTATGTCGCCGCAGTATGGGGGGTGCTCACACTCACGCCGCTGTATTTCATGTTCGATGTGATCGGCCGTCAGGACCCGCCGCCGATTACGCATCCTGCTTTCTTCTATGGATTTGTGGGTACTGCCTTGGCGTGGCAGGTCGGGTTCTTCATAATTGCGTCCGACCCGGTGCGATTTAGGCCAATGATGATCCCATCGGTGCTGGAGAAAATTGGATACGGTGCGGCTGTCGTGGTTCTCTTCCTCGAAAAGCGGATCCGGCCGGGAGATTTAGTGTTTGCGGGTGCAGATCTGCTCCTAGCCGTGCTCTTCCTGATCTCGCTTCTTAAGACAAAATCGTTTGACGCTGTAAGTACAAAATTATAATTACAAATTAAATCTTTCGATTACGCCGCGTTTTAAGGCCGCAGGATTGTGCGGATGACCTCAATTGCTTCCCTCAACACGTTCGCACGCGCAGGGCCCTGCGGACGCCATTGCCACGGCATTGTACGAAGAAGTTCAATCTCGATTGTCTGGGCCTGTCGGACGTTGAACCGGAAATCAACAACTTAGCTTGAAGTAGAGACGGGCGTCCCCACCCGTCCGCCATGCTTCCCCTACGAGTTCAGCAGAATGTTATCGATCAGGCGCGTCGTTCCAAGAAATCCCGCTACGGCTACGAGTACCCTCCCGCGAATCTCTTCGACTGGATCCAGAGTTTCCGGAGTCACGATTTCGAGATAATCGAGCCTTACTGTTGGTTCTTCAGCGAAGATCTTTTTTCCAGCTGCGATCAGCTCGGTAACGTTACGTTCTCCTTGATCGAATTTCTGTTTGATATGGGTGAGAGATCGATAGAGCACCAGCGCAGCTTTTCGTTGTTCAGCATCAAGATAGGCGTTGCGCGAACTCATCGCGAGTCCATCGGGTTCGCGCACGATTGCACCTGCGATGATTTCAACTGGAATATTTAAATCGCGCACCATGCGGCGAATGATCGCGAGTTGCGCGGCATCTTTCTGTCCAAAGAAGGCAAGGTCGGGCTCGACGATGTTGAAAAGCTTTGCCACGACAGTACTTACGCCGCGAAAGTGACCGGGGCGGGAGCGTCCACAAAGCTTGTCTCTGAGACCCTCGACTGTGACGTAAGTGGTTGATTGCTCTGGATACATCTCCTCAGCTGAAGGCGCAAATAAAAACGCGACGCCTTCTTTTTTGAGCAATTCGCAATCGCGTTCAAAAGTTCGTGGGTACTTGGCGAGGTCTTCATTCGGGCCAAATTGCAATGGATTGACGAAGATGGAAGCGGCAACGACATCGGATTCTTGTTTGGCTTTACGGATTAACGAGAGATGCCCCTCATGCAAAGCGCCCATAGTTGGAACAAAGCCAAGGCGCTGGCCCGAGAGACGCGCAACGCGCGAAGCAGACCGCATCTCGGTGATGGTTTGCAGTACGTTCACAATGGTAGGTTAAACAGAGCTCACGTAGGGACAGCCGCCCCCGGCTGTCCAGCTTAGTAAAGTAGATTATGCGACTCTGTTGTTTCTGATGCTAAACCTTGTCGAGCGAAGCTCGACTGGACAACCGGGGGCGGCTGTCCCTACGTGAGCACAATAAGAGTCGAATCAATTCAGGCGAATCCTATCTGTGCATGGCTCTTTTACGTTCGAGCACTGTTTCCAGCGCGGCTTTGGTTTCTTTTGGCAGATGATACGACTCTGCATCATTTGGATACTGATGCGACGACACATCCGCGCGAAAGACTTGCACCGCTTGTGTTATCAACGCCGATGCATCGCCATAATGGCGAACGAACTTTGCTGGCTGCGAGAAAGTCAGATTCAGAAGATCATGAAACACCAGTACTTGGCCGTCACACTCGGGCCCGGCTCCGATGCCAATGGTTGGCGTTTTCACTTCAGATGTGATCATGGCGGCGACTTCGCGCGGAATTCCTTCAAGCACTATGCAAGCCACTCCAGCACGATCAAGCGCCACAGCGTCGCGCATAAGTCGCTCCACATCGGCAAGCGATTTTCCCTGGACTTTGTATCCGCCCATCGCATTGACCGATTGAGGAGTTAGCCCGATGTGACCGGCGACGGGAATTTCCGCGTCGATGATGCGACGGATCAGGTCCGCGCGTTTTTCGCCGCCTTCAATTTTGACGATCTCCGCGCCAGCTTCTTTCACAAATCGTGATGCATTGCGTAGAGCCTCTTCCGCGCTCACATGATAAGAGCCGTAGGGCATATCCCCCATGAGCAGGGCCTGTTTGACGCCGCGCCGGGCGGCCTTGGTGTGATGCAACATCTCATCAACCGTGACTGAAAGTGTGTTTTCGTAGCCGAGCATAGTCATAGCCAGCGAATCGCCAACGAGGACGATATCGATCCCAGCTTCATCAATCAGGCGCGCGCTGGCATAGTCGTATGCGGTTAAACAGGTTATGGGTTCATGGTTGAGTTTTTTTTCGCGAAGAGAAGAGATAGTGATCTTTTGGCGCGGATCGTCTTGGAAACGCCCGCCTATGGGAGTGATGCTCACATTGTCCTCCAGTGCCCCTCCGCCGTGGCGGATAGAGCCTGTGTCATCCAGTTGGATGATGCTGGAGTTATTGTAGACGCAGAAACGTCGTTGGTCGAGAGGTCAGTGGTCGTGGGCCAATGGTCGAGCTTCGCTCGCCTGGACAGCCGAGGACGGCTGCGCTCAGGGCAGGCTCTGGGCGGCTGTCCCTACGCGTTCGATCCCATCCGCACGAGAGTTGTCGACCAACATGCTAATGCTCAATAGGGTGTGAGTGGTTAATGCCCTGAGGATATGCGAGGCGGACGGGCGAGGACCCCCGTCGCTACATTGGCACGGTGGACTGGACCTACGTGAATCTTGCAAGTAAGACGATAATGGATATGTCTTACTTTATGGTAAGATGAACAGATGCAAGCATATCGCACAAAGATTAGCTCCAAGGGGCAAGTGGTGATTCCGGCGGAGTTGCGCGAACAACTCGGCCTCAAGAAGGGTACTCCGGCAACATGGGTGGAAGAGAAGGGCAGGCTGGTGCTAACACCCACTACTGATCAGAGAATCCGCGAGATCATGGGCTTTCTCAAACCGAAACCGGGTGAGCCGTCGATGTTCGAGGAATCGTTTGCAGAGCGGGAACGGGAGCGCAGGAGAGACAAGTAGTGCGTCTCTCCTCTAGTGGAAGTGGTCGCCGATATGTGCTCGATGCGAATGCGCTGATCGGCTTTTCAGAAGGAAGGCCGGTAGTCGCCGAAAAGATGCTTCGCCTGATTCAGGAAGCCTTGCGGTATGACGTGCCCCTCATGATATCAGCGGTAACTTGGGGCGAGGTCTTCTACATCGCATGGAGACGTCACGGCGAGGCTAAAGCATATAAAGCGGAAACAGAGCTGTTGGAGTTGCCGGTTGTGGTGATTGGCGTGGACCGAGAACGGGCGTCGCGCGCTGGGGCATTAAAGCAGAAACATAGCTTGGGTTATGCCGACGCTTTTGCCGCCGAACTAGCTATCGAACAAAATGCATGGCTGGTGACGGCCGATCCGGAGTTCGCGAAAATAGGGAACGTGTTATCGGTTTATTCGCTGCCGCGGTATGAGAAGTAGGCCTAATTTCTTCGAATCTCTTGTCGCATGGCGGACGGGGCGACGCCCGTCGCTACATTGCTTACGAATGTGTGGTTTCGACTACGGGTGGGAGCTATGCTCGATTGGACAGCCCCTTCGGCTGCGCTCAGGGCAGGCTCATGGGCGGCTGTCCCTACTCCAAGTGTACTGACCGTGGGAGGGATACTCCGGTGTCTTCCCTTTAAAGGGGACCGAGCCACTTAGCGCCCGCGCGTTTTCGTTTGCTGTTGGTCCGCAGCCATGCCGTATATCCAGCTTCATCTAGCGTGCCTGCTGCCAAAGCCATAACGGCTTGCGTGGCATCTTCTTCGCTTGCCTTAAACTTGTATGCATTGAGCTCAAGGAAAAGAATACCGACGACGAAGCCTGTGCGTTTATTGCCATCCACAAAGGGATGATTGCAGACGATCCCAGCGGTGTAAAGCGCAGCCATTGCGATGATGTCATGAGAGCTGGCATAGGCATGATGCTGGCGAGGACGGGCCAGGGCCGACTGAAGAAGTCCTTCATCGCGTAATCCCGCGGCGCCGCCGTGAAGCGCTAAAAGACGACCATGGATCGTGAGGATATCCCGTTCCTCGATCCAGAGCGGCTTTTTCATTTTGCCAGCGCGTGGAGGGTATTGCGGTAACGGGCCATGATGTCTTCGGCTTTTTCCATCTTCTTTTCGAATGCAGGATCATAGGGGGTGAGCCTATAGTCGCCTTCCGCCGCTTCAACAAGGAAGAGCCGTTCTCCATCGGCAGTTTGTAGACGATTGATTACTTCTTTTGGCAGGACAACACCGAGCGAGTTGCCGAATTTTCGGACCTTTAGTTCGACCATGAAGATCCTCGTAGTTATTACAATTGTAATAACAGAATGAAGAGGGATGCAAGAGAGAAGTTGGTGATCAGGTGTTCCTGATCGGGTTTTTTAAGGCCATAGATTATTCTGTGCTCTCTGTGGTGAATCATTCCATGCAAATAAGCAAATTGAACACAGAGGACACAGTAATCAATGTTTTTGCAGACGGGCGAGATGGCCCGTCCTCCATTGAGAGTCGCGCATTCTCCTGGGTAGGGATCCTTCGAATCGCATTCGCCTTCGCATGGCGAAGACGAATACTCCCTCAGGATGACAATATTGGGTCAAAAGAAAAGTTCTGACCAGTTAAGTTCGGATTGTCGCCAGTTGCATTGCGGACGGGCG